>Ga0207671_10000190_pt1 | contig 95031 bp, 86 predicted proteins | sample KBSC24metaG_FD_184352 | JGI IMG/M metagenome (GOLD analysis project Ga0207671, IMG submission 184352) | Corn rhizosphere microbial communities from Kellogg Biological Station, Michigan, USA - KBS C2-4 metaG (SPAdes) (version 2) | ecosystem: Host-associated > Plants > Roots > Rhizosphere > Soil...
CACACGGGGGTGAACCGATCGCTGGCCGACAGTGGAGTGATGGCAGATGGTTGTCCCCGTGCACACGGGGGTGAACCGTTTGTGAAACACATGCGCGCCAATGGTCGACCGTTGTCCCCGTGCACACGGGGGTGAACCGCCGGAGATCGCGGCGGACATCGAAGCGGATTTGTTGTCCCCGTGCACACGGGGGTGAACCGACACTTCCCTACTTCAGATATTACACTATACCGTTGTCCCCGTGCACACGGGGGTGAACCGCTCATCGAATGAGGTCTCCATCGTGCCCGGTTGTTGTCCCCGTGCACACGGGGGTGAACCGCTGAGCCCGGACTGGCTCAAAGAAAACGGCCGGTTGTCCCCGTGCACACGGGGGTGAACCGGCGAGGATGAAGAGGTCACAAAGGCCATTGCCGTTGTCCCCGTGCACACGGGGGTGAACCGTAGACCGGAGGCGGCGCAGGACCGCCGGAGAGGTTGTCCCCGTGCACGCGGGGGCTTTATGACTTAACTGGCAAAATGATGTTTTTGGATAATGCGGATAACCGCTTCATATCCTTGCGCATCTTCTTCATCGAATGTGCTTAATTCCGCGCTATCCACATCCAGAACCAGTTCGGTGCGCTGATCCACAACCAGCGGCACCACGATCTCTGATTTTGATATCGAACTGCAGGCGATATGCCCAGGATATGCATCTACATCCGGGACGATGATGGTTTTCTGCTGGGCGGCTGCATCGCCGCAAACACCTCGCGGCTTTGGCTCCACAGGAATGCGCGTGCAGGCTAATGGTCCCTGAAACGGCCCCAGGACCAAGTCATTGCCTTTACGCAGATAAAACCCTATCCAAAAATGCCCGAAAGCCTCGCGCAGAATCGCCGCTACATTGGCTAGATTGGCGATCAAGTCCGTTTCCGCAACGACAACGGATTCGATTTGCGGAATAATTTCTGTGAACCGCTGCCCTTTAGTGGCATTGGCGCTCAGATGCAATGTCTCAGCCATGTTGTGCTCCTCAGTAGATACTCGCTGCCATCAATCAGAATGTCCACTTTAGAGAGGCGCATTGCTCAAAACTTCCGCGTCATCCGGACCAAAAACTTTGCCGTCGAATGCCGCCAGTGTCTGATTGACTTCTGCAAGATTTGGCAAACTGATGGGCATGGCAAATACCGAAGGTTCTTTTAGCACCCATCTCAACCATGGCCTTACGATTTTGCCGGGATCGATCCCAGGCAAATTGAAGAGTGAGCCCCCGCCGCGGCCGAAAGGCGCGACCGCGTAGATGCCAAGCTGATACGCCTTGGCCAATTCGACGAGGTTCTGATTCTGCCTGTGACGGTAATTCCAGAAAAGGGCCACAAAGTCGATGCGCTCGTGGTTATCGGTCAGGAATTGTGCGTTCAGAGGACCAGGCTCAACAGCCCATCCAACAGCATCGAACAATCCCAGCTTCTTGATTTCTTCTATCCCATCCCAGAACCAATCCGCGAAGCCCTGGCTTTTATCGTGATTCAAATAGAAGTGCTTATGCGCGTCCATGTGATCCCACTGGTTGATGATGATCATGGATGCTTTGCGATAACCTAGCTCGTCAAGCACGCCCCTGAAGGAATTGACAATATCGCCTGCCGTCTTCTCTTCGTAATCATGCCACCCGTGCCAAATAATGGGCTGCAGACGCTCTCTCAGTCCATTGTGTTCGAGCAGACGGCGATAGGCCTCTCTCTCGGATTTCCACGTGCAATCAAAATGACTGACTCCTGCGGCAACCAGGGTTTCAAGGATTGCCACAGCCTCATCGTCGGTAGGCATGATTTTATCAGGCAAGCTCGAGAAGCTATGCCCACCAATGACCAGGGGAAACACTTCAATGTTTGTATTCTGTACTTTTCTTGATGGTTCCATGAAGACCTTCTCTGGCTTGGTGGTTACCTGGGTGGCTCTCGTTTTGCGTGGGAGCATATCAAACGCCGGTTGCCTGGACCAACCCTGACCAGTTATATTGCCGCCAGGTTCGCCACAAGCGCCGCCAGCTCCTTCCACTGAGCTTGATGTTAACTTGAATCAGCTCATGGCAGATCGAGTTTGCCGGCTTCTACCAGGTGACATTAATTTCTGGACAGTCTTGACTAATGCGCTAGTCAAGGTGTATGATGTGTCTTGACTAGTGCATTAGTCAAGACTGTCCGAAAGATCTGGAGTTAACGTTTATGGGTAGCGTCAAGCGCGCTCTGGGAGCGCAGGAATTGGAAGCGCTGAGGCATATTACGGATCACGGTCCACTGACCGTGCGACAGATGACAGACCAGTACGGGGCGGCAAACGGGTTGGCGCGCACTACTCTGTTGACCACGATGGAGAACCTGCGGAAGAAGGGGTATCTGACGCGAGAGGCGACCGATAACGGCAATGTCTACACGGCGGTTCAGCCCAAAGAGCAGATGCTTGAGACCCTCGTGCAGGACTTTGTACAGAAGTCACTGGCCGGTTCACTTTCGCCGTTTGTGGCTTATATCACGCGGTCACGAGGGCTGTCCGATCAGGAGGTCGATCAGTTGAAGCAGCTTGTCCAGGAACTCGATAAGGACGGCGGAAAGCGTGAGCCTCAGCCATGACACCCCTTAGCATTGCCACAATGAACAATGTGGCCGAACGGACAATCGACCTACTCTGGCGGTCCGGCTGGCAGGGGGCGTTGTTTATCGCCGCGATCTGGATATTCTGCCGCCTTGCGCCCGCACTTCCGGCCACGTACCGCTGCTGGTTGTGGCGGTTGGCGTGTTTGAAGATGGTCCTTGGCCTGGCTGCCATACCATGGGCGGCAATTACGGTGCCGGATAGAGTTGCAGGACCGATTGCCCCTGCGGCTGCTCTGATGGATGCCGGATCAAATACTGTTGCTCGTCTCTCTAAAGATATTGTGCCGCAGGTCTATCAGACTACGGCCGCGACAGGCGTTCAGGATCTCTCCTGGCAGGCTGCCCTATGCGCCGTATGGCTTACTGGAATTGTAGTGCTGTTGTGCCTGGGCGCGCTACAAGTGTGGTCCCTGAAGCGGATGCTGGCTGAGGCGCAGACTGTGAGCAGTCCGGAATGGAAGCTGGCGTTAACTGATGCAGCCGGAGATCTTTCACCGCACAGAATGCCGCGCCTTGTATCATCGGCAGATACCCTGGCTCCGTTTGTAACAGGATTACGTTCGCCTGTGATCATCATACCTGACGCGCACCTGGAGACGTTCTCGTCTGTCCGGCAGAGGTTGTCTCTGCTGCATGAAATTGCGCATGTCCGCCGCCGCGATCTCTGGTGGTCGCTGCTCGTTACCGCAATCGCGATGCTGTTCTTCTTCCATCCGCTGGTCTGGCTGGCGCGGCGTGAAGAGGAAGCTGCCAGGGAGGAAGCCTGCGATGCATTTGTGCTGAACGCGGGAGTATCCGCCCCAGCAGAGTATGGCGCATTGCTTCTGGAATTGGCATCCGGACGCAGATTGCAATGGTCGGGAGCGCTGGGGATGAACGGTAATTTTCGAACGCTTCAGAGGAGACTGCAGTCAATGAAAAGGTTTTCGGCCAATCCGAAGTGGGGCCTGAAAGTGACCGCCGGCATTATCGCGGCGGCAGTCGTTATCGCAATGCCGTGGACCTTGCGCAGTCAGGCGTCAGCCGAGCAGACAGATATCGCGGGCGCCTGGGTTATGCCGTTCAACGCTGACATAGGCAAACATCCATATGTAACACTGACCTTCCGCCGTGACGGCAGCCTGCATGCAGTTGGAACCGATGGAGGCAGTGCCGACGGCTTCTATTCCATTGCCCCGGGCCACCTCACCTACCACTTCACGCATACGGTTAAGTCGCCGTTGTTGATCGTAGATTTTAAACCGCATCAGGTTAGGTGTAAGTTAGCGAACAACACTATGATCTTGCTCAAAGAGGTCGCTCCTGGAGGGGAGTCGCGCAAAGATGCCGATGAACCGCAAGGCGTACTGCGCCGCAGGAAAGACGCAGACGGCCGGCCGGTCGATCGAAAGTCAGACGAGACCATCATTTGGGCTCCGGCGATCCTTCCCAATCACGCTTTGCAGATCAAGGCCGCCATGGTTCCAGGATACGTCGTGCAGGATGGCTACATTATGAGAGACGAGCACAACACCGTGAGTTATGTATTTAAGCTGCCGCAAGGAACGATTGTACAGGGGACGGCCTTGCTCCAAGATGATGAGGGGGAGGGGATTATGGCGCAAATGCCTGGAATTGCCGAGCCGATACCCGTAATAGGCCTGAAAAATGGGTTGGTGAATGCGACAAAAATCGGCTTCCGGGTGACATCGCCCATGGCCGTGACATTTGAATAACAGGAGCAGAGAATGGCTTAGATAAGGGTCCGTATGGGGCAATTGGTATGAAGTCGACTCTGTCCTGGCGACCAGGTACCCGGTCGCCAGGGCGGAAGCCTGCCTGATTATATGCGAGAGCGTCGATATAGTTGGTATGATGGAATCGATTTATAATCGTTCTAATCGCCATGTTGCGATTTTCTTGTGCCATGTCCGGAGACCTGAATGTTCTACAAATCAACTGCTCTGTCAAATCGAAAACCGCGCTGCATGCGGGCCCTTTTTCGCTGTAATCGCTCTCTCTCCCCTGGACGCGATATGCCAGGCTCCTGCCCATGCGGGCATCTATAAGTCGCTTCACGACCTCTGGCCGTATCCATAGGGCAGGTATGCCGCCGGTCATTCACGGCTATACAGAAAAGCGCGTTTTTCAACTCGTTGCAAGCGCTACCAGTTCCTCGCGTGCTGTTTGCAAAATCTCTTGTGACAAAATTGGGTCTGTAGCTTTCAACGCTCTTGCTATGACGAGGTTGCCCACCATAGCTGCGACGATCAATTGCGAACGTGATTTCAATATTTTGGGATCCAATGACTCTGGCATCGTTCTTTGTAGTAGCTCCGCATACTGTTCAAAGCCACTCACAAAAGCTGCCTGGATATCTTTGTCCTGACGCCTGATCTCATTAGCATAGGCAGCCATCGGACATCCTTCCGCTACTGCGTCCAAATGCTCGGGGGACAAATAGTTCTCGATAAATGCCGCCATATCCGAGTCCGGATTGCCGAGCATCTCAAGGCTAATGGAGTAATTTTCTGCGCACGCGTGTCTGCAAGCCTCCGCCGCCAGGGCGTCTTTCGAGGCAAAGTGCCGGTAAAAAGCGCCCTGTGTCAGTCCCGCTTTTTCACTTATGTCCGCGACACTTGCTCCATCAAAACCACGCTCTTTCAATAGCGTTGAACCGGCCTCGATCAGGGCCTCTCTATGCCTTGCAGCCTGCTCCTTTGAAACTTTCATTTTGATTTTCCATTGCCGCCTAGAGTTGTAGGATGACCTGTAAAGATACAGGACAACTTCATTTGAGAGCGGGCCTGTATCTTATAGCTCAATGTTGACCTTTACGGGACAAAATCGACCTTTTCCGTCGAAAACATGATTTCCGTCTTCGACGTATCCAGGAACTTCTGGTCGTCTGGAACAACGATGTTCATCCAATTTGGCGAACCGACAACCTTCAGAACATCTTCCATCTTATCGAACCATGCTTCCGCGATGCCGTCATAGGGCGCCGCTTTGATGACATCGGGTGTGCCCCCGATGTTGTGCTGCTGGACATAGCGGCGTGTGAATTGCTTCACCTCAGGAACCGTCTGTACGATCGGCCAGTGTACGTTTGCCCAGTAGTCGCTGAATTCCTCGCGTGACAGGCCGGAACGGCGTGTCAGAAGTAGGGTCATCTTAATCATCTCTATTCTCCTGGTGTTGATGTGAGTATTCGTTGGCAGCTTTACTTGGTTGATTGATACTCTTGACGATGCGCCTCTACAAAAGCCTGCACCGTCATCGGCGCTTGCCCGGTTACAGCCTTGATGACGGTATCCTCACCCTCAAAGATGCCATTCTGATAATCGAGTGCGACTTCGCAGAGATGTTGAACGAGAAACGAGGGTATACCGGCCTGAGTTAGCTGATCCCGAAATTGCTCGATCGTGATCGGCTGATATTCGACTCGTTTGCCCAATACCTCACCAACGATCTTTGCAACCTGATGCTGACTCATCTCTTCAGGCCCATGGAGGGGATAGGTCCTTCCCGCGTGCGGTTTGGGGTTCGCCAATATCGCGGCGATCAATCTTGCCTGATCCCTCGCAGTTATTGGCGCATGACGGCCTTCGCCGAACGGCAGCACAATAACACTGTTATCGCGAATAGTCTGAAGGAAATGAGGATACAGAAGCCACTCCGCGAAGTAGGTTGGCCGAAGATGGGTCATTTCCAAACCAGACCAATCAAACACACGCTCGGCCATCCAATGGTCACGGGCAGCATTACTCTTGGAATCCCTGCGTGCCGAGATTTGAGACATATTGACGACAGCTTTTGTCCCGGCCTCTTTAGCCGCCTGAGCAAAGTATGCCGTGGCATCGATAATGCCTGGAGCAATCGGATAGATAAAATAGGCAGCCGAGACGCCATCAAGCGCACGGCGCGCATCATTGAGATTCAGTAAATCTCCAATGACGACATCGACTCCCATCATGCGCAGCTTCTGGGCGCGCTCATCCTCTTTATGCACAAGCGCGCGAACGGGGATGCCTTGCTGCGTCAGGATTTCCGCAGTGTATCCGCCGGTAAGGCCTGTCGCACCGGTAACTAGAACGAGGTCAGTCATGACCGTAACCTTTCAGAATTGAGAGAAAACTAAGCGATGCCTATAGATGCCGATGCACCGGCAAGCCAATTATTATTCTATTGATAGTTATCACTATCAATAGAATAATACTCAGGTGCGATCAAAAAGTCAATGGTATAAATATCGAGGAGTGTCGCCGGTCGAATGAATTCGCGGCTGGTAAGGTCATGAAGTGTCCCTCTGTCAACTGAATAGTGTTTGTACCAAAAATACAATCATCGAGAGAGCGCCCACCTTCGAACACTGCAGAGGATGTTAAAAGCGTCTTTTTCTGAGTCGGCGCAGGCGGGCGCCCTCTGGGCACTCGTGACCTTACCAGCCTGTGAATTTATTCGCCAGGCAGACAGGCGTGAATTTGCCGGCTCCCAGAAGATAACTGGTCGCCCGGTCATAACATCCTAAGGCCTTACTCAAATATAGCGGCTTTATAAATGAAGCCGCATTGAGAGAGAAAAGCGCCGGCGAAAGAAGCGATAAATGCCGTGTGCGGCCTAAGGCCCCGCCTCCGAAGGCGCTCGCCAATTCAATTCGCTTGGTCCCAACGGCCCATCCTCATGGAGGTACTGATCGAGATCGCCCGTGGATTTGGACTTCTCCGCCAGGCTTTTCAAAAGCTCGTGAGCATTTCCGGGCAGATTCGGCGGTGCTTCGATCTTCGTCGTGCGCTTCGGTCCCCAGCGTCCCTCGAATGTCAGCCATTGGGCAGCTTTGGCGTCGTGATCGAGCTGCACCAGCTGTCTATCGCTACGCCAGGGCGTCCAGATAACCCCATTTGGATAGAATTTGACCGGCTTGTGGTAGACGGCGAACGCTCCTGAATTGGTGGTGATGTCGACCGCCTTCAGCCAGCTCACTGGCGGAATGCCGGGAGGGGGCAATGTCGTCTTAATCTCATGGATCCCCGCTGTGGGATAGTTGGCGTGACTGTTCCAGCCGACATAGCTGATCGGGTGGGTGCCGTCCATCGATGGATGTGTGGTCCACTGGCCGCCGGAATGCTGGCTGTAATAGACGCCGATAATGCGGGAGTGATCCTCTGTGATGCGGACCGTTACATGCTCCCAATCCCCATAGTGCCTGGAGAACTGCGCCCAGGCGAAGTTGTACGGCGTTGTTTCCTGCCCTGTGAGAATCCCGGCCTGAGACGCCTGGAAGCCGTTCCAGGCATAGAAGGTGAAGTACTTCAAATCGACATGTTTGCCGTCGTCGAATACCTTGACGTAAACAGGCGCATCGACCCGCCCAAGGCCTGCTGTTCCTGAATCGACAACCGCATCGCCACTTTCGAATTCGTTGTCCGCCGTGGGAAACTTTCCGTCCGCAGGGGCCAGATAGCTGCCGCCGGAGGCGTGTGCTGCCATCACTTCCGGAGTGGCTTCCACCGCGATGACGTGTCCGCCTGCATCCATCAGCGAGGTCTGAGCCAGAAACTTCTCTACCGACGTCGGCCGGTGGTTGTCGTAGGCGTTCAGGTAGAACGTCGGCGCATATTTCCGAATTGTATCTAAAGTTATCATGTAATTGGACAGCCAAAACCTCCGCCATTGCGGCGATGACTTATCGTGAGTTTTAGTTCTAAAATAAAGGGCCGTATTCTGTCTGCTGTGCTGCGCAGCGCCTTTCGATAGCTTGTGTCTTCCTGAATCGATCCCGCGACATCCAGGAGGGATTGAAGATATGCTTCGGAGGCCTGATAGAGTTGAGACTCGTATTGATCACATCCCTCTGCATCGTCAATATGTCCCAGTAGCGCCGACGCAGCGTTATAGTAGGCAATCTTGCATTGCGCCATCTGCTCTAAACCGTCCATAGGCCATTCCTTGTTTCTGATTATAATACTGTTTACGGCGTTGTTGCCCTCGCAATGGGTTTCATGAGCCTGTTAAGCTCATCGGCAAGGCGATAGCCGGCGATGGCGGTTTGCTGCTTGGCTATCTTCTCTGCTTTGTCGGCATAACCATCGGGAAGCTCCATTGTAGTCGTTTCCGGTTTTGCTTCTCCCGGCGGTACGAGATCTTTGTAGACGCCGGAGATTGCAATATCACGGCTTTCCAGGCTCCACGACATCGGTGTACGGTGAGCTGTTAGCTGCGGAAACTTGGCGCGAGGATTGTCTTTGACCAGCGCGCTTGCCAGAGCTTCGGCATTGTCCGGTGTGGTGGATTTTCCAAGCTGGTCATCCCAGTAGCTGTGCAGAGACTGAGTTCGAGTTCCTGAGTTTACGAAGAATATTGTGCCTCCACGATCCGTATTGGGATACCGGGCATTTTTAAGTGTGGCGCAATGGAGCGGCTCGTGGAGGTGCGAAACGAGATGGAGTACCCAGCTGAGATGCGCTGCCTTGTTCTCTGCTGTGGAGGCAGATGACTGTACGGCATCTTCTGCTGCCTTGAAACCGGTGAGGATATTGTTTTCCGGCTCGGCATCCGGCGTCACCTCCGCGTCGGTGGCGTCGAGTGCGACGGGGTAGTCGATGAAGTGCCAGTTCGGATGGTCGAATGGGCTCACCTTATGGCGGATCGCATCGGGCCATGCAGCCGCCTTTTCGAAAACATATTCCCCTAAGGGGACTAACGGCTTTTCCTGAGAATATGCGGCGGTCCAGGCGCCATACTGTGGATGGTCTTTCAGAGTGGCGTCCACGGCGGTCTTGACGCCACCATCGAGGTTATGATAGGCAATCGCGGCAACCGTCATGTGCACGGTGTCGTTCCTGGCGATCGATGCTGCCGGCAGAGAAAGCGCCAGCGCAATGGCGAGCAGACAGGGCACGTGTTTCATGGCATCCTCCATGCACTATGATCCACGCCGCCGCCGTTTTCCTTCATTCGGCCGCTCACAGTCACTGAATCGTGAAGGGAGATTTATCATGGATAAAAGAGAGTGGATTGAGGCATGGGGAGCCGATGCGCTGGTCTACCTCCGCAGTCAATCACATTCGTTTGCAAGCCTGGATCGAGCACGATTACGGTGGATATGAATTTAGAACCTCCACAATTTTAGTATCTTGCGTTTGCTGCCGATAGAGGGAGTACGTTAGCTCAAGCTGATGATCTTAGCAGGGGAATACTATGACCGATCGGATTTATGAGTTTATCGGCGCGGCCTTCGACAAGGCTTCGCACATGCCCGGCTGCGCCGATGCGCCGGACGCCCTTCGGAAATGCGGTCTTATGCAGCGCGTGCGCTGGCTTGGAAAGCAGGGCATCTCCGGGATCGATGGCGACAATGTCCCTTCGACGGATGGAGAAGCTTATCCGGCGACGCTGCAATTCTGCAAGGATCTCGCTGTCCGCGTGGCGCTGTCCTACGAGCAAGGGCATACTCCCATCATTATCGGCGGCGATCACTCCATATCCATGGGATCGGTTTCGGCCGCTGCCGCATTCCTGCGTAGCTCCATCGGCCCCACTGCTCGCCTTGGCCTCATCTGGGTGGACGCCCATCCCGACCTCGAAACGCCAAAGTCCACTTCCAGCGGAAACCTGCACGGCACATCCGCCGCGCACCTTCTCGGCTTTGGAGACGACGAGTTTTCCGGCATCGCAGGCAATGCGCCCAAGGTACTGCCCTGCGACACCGTATATATCGGTTTGCGCGACACCAGCCTCTCAGAGCGCGCTCTCATCCGAGACAATCAGATTAAGGCGTTTACGATGACCGATGTCGTTCGACATGGCATCGCCGTACTTTGCGATCAGGCGCTGAAAACGATGGACGGCGTTGACGGCTTCGTGGTGAGCTTCGATATGGACGCCATCGATCCTGCGGAAGCTCCCGCCGTGCAGGCGCCCGAGCGCGGCGGCCTGCTCTTTCGAGAGGCCTGTGTCCTCATGGAGCTTCTCGGCGCATCGCCGAAGCTGATGTCTGTAGAACTCGTGGAACTGCTTCCCGCGCTCGACAGGGACGAGATGACACAGCGCGCCGCGATATCACTCATCGAAGCTGCCATCGGCCGCCGGATCGTGTAGCGGCCGATGATAAGTCTGTCTACGTCCCGTCGTCGAGATACTGCACGCTATATGTAGGAGTAGGGGTTGCGGACGATTCCGAGAGGAATACGGTGTAGTGGTGCCCGGAGCTAAACGTGATGCTTGCGTTGGATGCAAGCGACGTTCCGTCCGAAGCGCTGTTCACCTGAATGGCATATGTTCCCGCCGTCGCCGTCTGGTAGCCTGAAACCGTCGCATATGCGGCCGAAGCGGTGGCCTCCGTCGTGGCTGGCAAGTTCAAGAGGAAGTTTGCTGTGGGGGCATCGGGGGCGGCCTGGGCGAAGCGTATGCGTATCGAGTTGTCCGGCACGGTGATATCGGTGTCGGATACGACTGCCAGTTGAGGCGATTTTGCCGCCACCGAGGCATTGGCAAGACCGAAGAGGATGGCGGAATACTTCGGTCCGGTCAGGGTGCTGGTCTGCGTGGGATATGTCACCCCGGGCTTGCCGCTGAGCGTGAACGTCAGGTTGTCCAATCCCGTTGCTACCGGTTGGTAGGCCGATGCCGAAAAGTAATTCTGCTGCGCCAGCGATACGCCGTTCACAAGCTGCGTTGACGTCCCTCCGTCGGGGATCGTGTTTACAGACCGTACCGTTACCCTGTCTATACTACTGTCGCTTCCGCCTCCTCCGCACCCGGACAGCGCCATCGCTGCAACGCTGGTTGTGATGAGCGCGCTCATCGTTCTGTTTGGTCGATACATATTTCTCTCGAACCTCTGTAATTGCCGGCGCATTTGTCTGCGCCGCCGTGCTTTGGGATATTTGTGCAGCAAGCGCCGCCGCAACATGCTGTTACGCCTGCGCTTGCTGCAAAATGCTCGGCAAAACGTTACTTCCGAGAGATGAATAATACATGAAATTGCCTCTCTCACAGTGTTAGAGTGTTCGAAGACTGACTATGCCTGTGGATAACAAAGGGCGCCGCCCGGCCTCTGTGCCGGATCTTTACCACCGGATACCCTGTGGGAGCAGGTCTCTGCACCGGCTCATTCTAGTGCGCGGCCGATCTGCGGCGCAAACGCCGCAGTGGTTTCTCGATGGTATTCCAGAGCGTGCTGACGGCCGCGGTGATGAGAATAATCACAATATATTCCAGGCCGGTGCGCAGCCAGGAATGAGGCTCGCGAATATGGAAATGGTGGAGCGCGTTGTAGTAAATCGCTATGGCAATGGGGTGAAATACATAGAGCGGATAACTTATCTCGCCGGCGAATTGCAGTCCTTTGGTCTTGAATAATCTTGCCAGAGAACCCCTGGAATGAGCCGCCAGAAGCAGGAGTAGTGCGCATTCGATGTCTATTGCTGTGATGAGAGCGCATTTACCGGCCGTCGATTCAGGGGTTGGACATGCGGCGATCGTTGTTGCGAAAATCGCCGCCACCAGAACCGATTCGATCCGTCTGGGATGCCGGAGCGCCTTTCGCGTTGAATCAAAGAACAGTGCTGCAAGGCAGCCCATCATAAGCGATCCTAATGAGACAGCCGCTTGCTCTCGATAGATGAAAAAATCGGACTCCGTGCTGGTAAGGCGGACGGCAAAAGATAAAGCCAACCCGGCCATTGCAATAATTTCCAGGCGCTTCCGGGTGAATAATTTGAGGCAGATACTCCAGATGATATAGAACTGGATTTCCGCGGATAAGCTCCACAGCACGACGAGGCCGTTGAGCTGATACGCGGTATGACGCGCCGCTATGGCGAAGTTTGTTGTAAACGTTAAGAGTGGAAAAGCCCAATTGCCCGGAACACCCAGGTTTGATAAAAGATGCAGAGGCGCATGGGCAGCCGCCAATCCAAGCGTCACGATAAAGAAGTAGAGCGGCATTATGCGCAGAGATCGGCGCAGGAGAAAGGCTCGAAGGTGAAATCTGCCTGTCGATTCGATTTCCTGTAAAGCAAGCCATGTAATGAGGAAGCCGGATAAGATAAAGAATAACGGCACGCCGACCCAGCCGAACTGCAGCACCTTATCCAGGATCGTTGTGAAGTTTTCAGAGCCTACCGGTTTGTGCACATGCACCCAAACTACCACAAGGGCAGCCACCCCGCGTAATCCCGTCAATGCCGGCAGCGTAGTGTCAGTACTGGGCGCAGCATTGTTGGATTGGCGTGCCTGGATTGCTGTCATAGAATGTTTGAGACCGGCCCTGGTTTTGGACCGCTAAGATAAGCGCATTCACATTGAGATTGCTGCCGGCAAGTATCCTGCCGGCAGCGAATACATCAAGCCGATTGTCCGTTACCTGATCGGAATCCTTCTGCCATCGCTCATGTTACCTGGCCGGAGTATGATCCTCATCCAGGAACGACCATATCGAGGAGTAAGCCTGCAGCCGGTTTCTTTCCAATAGAATGAGGTGCGTGCCTTCCCCGATCTCCACCCAGCGACGGTATGAAGCCCCTGTAAGTGATGTGAAGAACTCCATCGTAATTTCCAGAGGCGCATCCCGATCCCATTCGGCATGAACGAGAAGCGTTGGCGTTGTGATATCGCCTGGGTTATAGTATGGTTTCCCTGCAGTCCAGTACTCGCGTATATCCTGGACCGCGCCGCTTGGAGCTCGGATGGTATGAGAAGACCGCGTTTCGTCCCATGAATCAGTCTCAAGAGTTACCGCAGCCCAACGCTCGAACCAGCCGCAGGGAATGAAGCTGGAGCGTTTGTTCTCAGGAACGGCAGCAAGCCAGCGTTCCTTTGTTTCTGCCACGTTTATAACCCGATAAGAGCCGAGAGGCGCGCCGGTATCGATCGGCGCAGGCTTTGTGCTGAGCCACTGCGGCGCGACCAGCACAAGTTTGTTTACTTTAGCGTTGTTTCGGCTCACGTAGGCTCCGGCTACCGTGCCGCCCCAGGACATTCCCAGAATATTCAGCTTTGAAATCTGCCGTCGAGAGCGGACGAAATCCGCCGCAGTGGCCAGGTCACGTACGGCAATGTCCGTCCGCACAACCGGTGGATTGTCACCTGCCGGCTGCTCCATCTCGCTGGGGCGCGACGATCCACCGTAACCCCGAATGTCGACGGCGTAGACATCGTAGCCGTGACTTGCGAGATAGTCCATAAACGAAAAGCCGTCGAGTTCGACATCATATACGCTTGCCGATGAATAGGTTGCGCCGTGCGTCATCAATAGGACACGCTCATCAGCGAACGCATCTCTCGCATGTTGACGCTTGTTGCGGATATGAAGGTTGATGCCGGGAGTATCGCTCGGAATCGTGAAATCCTCCGTTACGATTTCCCCTAAATGAACTGCCATTCGAAACCTCCTCCGTTCCGGGTAACCAGTCCAGCCGACGTATCAGCGAAGTGCGAGCTGAAGTAAATCGCATGGTGATCAGCCGCATAATTCAGCGCCCACTCGCGTGATTCTCTTGCACGTTCCGGATCGGCGCAGAATACGGACTTCCAATCCGGGAGGTAAACCTGGATAGGGTGGTGGAGGAGATCGCCGCCGAAGAGCGCTTCTTCGCCGCGTGATGTCAGGCGAATAGACATATGTCCTACACAGTGCCCCGGGGTAGGGATGAACGAGATGCCGTCCAGGACTTCGCCGCCCTGCTCGCCCACCATCTCGGCCAGTCCTGCCTCGATGACCGGGAGGACACTGTCCACATAGCAGATGCCGCTTGGAATTTCGCTGTTTTCAGGCTTTGAAAACTCGTCGCTATCGGCTTTCGGAAAGATATACCTGGCATTGGGAAATGTCGGTACCCATCGTCCATCAACCAGCTTTGTGTTCCAGCCGACATGGTCTACATGAAGGTGCGTCAGGAGCACAAAGTCGACCGATTCAGGTGTAACGCCTAATGCTGCCAGCCGCTCCAGATATGGCTCATGCAGGTGATCCAGCGATGCCAGAAACGGGCGCGGCTTATCGTTGCCGGTTGCGGTATCGATCAGGATTGTGTGCTGCGGCGTCTTAACGACCCATGTATGTGTGCTGACGATTGCGTGCTTATGCTCCGCATCCCAGCACGTGGCATTGCCCCAGGCCGGATACTTCTGAGCTGCCGCGGCATCCCAGTCAGGAAGGAGAAAGTCGCATGTGAAATCCGTGATAAGTTTCTCTGAAACTCGTGCGATTGTAACTTCTCCCACCTTGTAAATTTTGGTCTCTGTCGGAGCGTTTTCGCTCCTCTCCGTTGTATATGTCGCCATTGTTCGCTTCTCCTATATTTGTGTGTGGCTGCGGTTCGAGAATGCCGCGAACGCTTCCACATGGGTTTGTTATGGCGCTGAATGATCGATTTGTGAAGTATGCACTTTTTTGTGCAATACTATCTAAAATGATAGTATTGGAGAGGCTATGAAGGAATTGGTGGCTGGATGCCCTGCAGAGCGGACGCTCAGCATGATCGGCGGGCGCTGGAAAATCTTAATTCTGGAGCACTTGTTTAAAGGGACTATTCGCTTCTCGGATCTGCAGAGGATGGTAAATGGGGATATATCGACCAGCGTGACTCCCAAGATGCTGACCCAGGAGCTGAGGCAGATGGAGGCGAGTGGCCTTATTAATCGGAAGGTATATCCGCAGGTGCCGCCCAAAGTCGAATACTCGTTGACCCCGCTTGGGCAGAGCCTGCGACCTGTTGTTGAGGCCATGATCGCATGGGGGCTTCAGCACGAGCGGGAAATCGATGGGGTTGCCAGGTCGTGTGAGATGAGGACACCTGCCGTATCTCCCGCCGAATAGCCGGCCCGCCGTGATGTACTGCTGTGTCTCCAGGTAAACTAGGTTGTATGACTGCGGATGTCACACTCACTCATCGCCGGCTTACCCGCAATGAAGCGCAGACGCTTCATGAGTTGATTCGTCTCACGCCTAACATCCTGGGATATCTGACTCCCGAACTGGAGCGGTTTCGGGACGTTTGGGTTGCGGAAGGGGATGGGGTGTTTGCGGGAGCGTGCCTCTCCGTCGATTTGCCGTTCGGCTGGACGGAGATCGCGGTGCTTTATGTTGTGGATAGCTATCGCGGTGGAGGCATCGGGGGGCAATTATTTGAGAAGGCATGCCGAACCGCCGAAAGCCGCGGCCGCCATATCTTCGTAATCAGCCGCACGCCATCGGTGCTGAAAATGATGCGGGAGCGCGGAATGCCTCCACGCAAGGACTTCCTGAAGGCGCCTCTCGCTGTACACATCTACAATCAGAAATACATGGCAAGCTGGTATCGAACCGTCGAGATGTTTCGGAAAATCAAGATGCGCCGCGATGGTCTCCCTGAGTTCCAGTACGGCATGATGAGGTTTCCCAAGCCGCCGTAAACAGCATCTCTCAGTTCCGCCGAAATCCTGGTTATTTGTCTGACTTTTTCGCACAAAAAATCAATATCGACATTATAATAAATTAAGGTAGATAAGACAAACATATTGATGTATATTGCCGGCGAGTGAACGTTTCTCTGCCGTGTCTGGTGAATTCGACAACGTATTTGCCCGGAGAACGATTCGATGGAGGCCGCCCGCCTAGTTCCTACAGCTGTTATTACAATGGGTGACTGTCTTCCGCTGCCTGGCGGGATCGGCCAGGCCGTTCTCGATGCCCTGCCCGATGCCGTCGTCGTTATCAACTCCGCCGGCGCAATCGTGGCCGTCAACACCGCCTGGAATAAGCACGCGCAGCTGAATGGCTTTACTGCCGATGAGCACTGTGTTGGCGCCGATTACTTTGCCACCTGCGGGCGGATCACTGAATGCGAGGTCACCGGAGGCGGCAGCCTCGTTGATGCAATCCAGGCTGTCTTGCGCGGCGAAAGTCAAAGTCTGGCCCTTGAGTACGTCTACACGCTGCCTGCCGGGCGGCGATGGTGTCGCTTGACAGCATCACCCTCTTCGATCTACTCCGAACCGGCTGCAGTACTCATCCACGTTGATGTCACAGAACATAAGGCCGCCGAACAGGCTCGACGAACCAGCGAGCAGCGTTTTGAAGCCCTTATCGAACAGGCGCCTATCGCTGTCTGCATATCCCGTGGCGGAGCCGTCCTGTATGCAAACCCCGAACTGATCAAGATGCTTGGCTATGCATCTGCGGAAAGTTTCGTTGGACGTCCCGTTATCGATGTCTTCAGCACGCGCTATCAGGAGGCAAGCCTCGAACGAACTCGCCGACGGTTGCTTGGCATGCCCGTTCCCCGTGAGTTCGACGCCTGCCTTATCCGGGCCGACGGCAGCGAATTCCCGGTCCATCTGGCGGTCGGTCCCGTTCAGCTTACAGACGGACCTGCCAATGTCTCCTTCCTCTGGGATACGACGGAGCAGCAGAAGGCCGAAGACAATCTGGCGCTTCTCGCGTCCATAGTGCATTCGTGCATGGATCCTATTGTCGCCACCTCGATAGACGGCGAAGTTGAAACGTGGAACCCCGCTGCCGAGCGGCTGTTCGGCTTTTCGGAATCTGAAATCGTGGGCAAGTCCATTGAATTGATCTTGCCGGCGGATCGGCGTCACGAAGTCGTGGAAATTCTGGCCAGAGCCCGGCAGGACCAGCCGACGGAACGGTTTCAAACGGTGCGGCAGGATAGCTCGGGCCATCTAATCGACGTCCTGTTGTCCGTGTCCCCGGTTAAGACGGCATCTGGAGAGATCGTCGGCACTGCGGCGAACCTTCACGACATACGGGAGCTGAAGCAGACACAGCGGCAGTTGAGCCGTCAGATCGATCGGCTTTCGGCGCTGCGCGCGATCGACCTGGCAATTATCAGCGGCTCGGATATCAAGGTTGCCGCCAACGAGATCCTTTCCTGGATTTTGACGACATCGAATGTGGATGCGGCATCCCTCCTCATCTACGATCCTGACCGCGACATGCTGAAGTTTGCAGCCGGCGTCGGGTTCAAGTCGGCTAAGATACGATCTACATCGCTTCGCACAGGGGAGGGCATTGCGGGGCGTGTCGCATTGACGCGCGAGGCTGTCGTAATCCCGTCACTGAAGAACGATAGCTCCTTTGCCCGCCGTGACCTTGTTGAGGCCGAGCATTTCGAAGGATACGCTGCTATTCCATTGGTCGCCAAGGGACATGTAATGGGGGTGGTGGAAGTTTATCATCGCTCAATTTTGTCTTTGCCGGACGACGAATGGGAGTTCCTGCGATCGCTGGCCCAGCAGGCGGCGATCGCCATCGATAATGCCCGCCTCTTCGATGGTCTGGAGCGCTCGAATACCGATTTGCGTCTTGCTTACGACGCCACCATCGAGGGCTGGGCACGTCTGCTGGATCTGCGTGACAAAGAGACGGAAGGACATAGCCGGCGCGTGGCGGAGCTGACACTCGACCTGGCGGAGGCGGTCGGCATCTCCGGCGAGAGCCTCATCCACATTCGCCGCGGAGCGCTGCTGCATGATATCGGCAAGATGGCCATTCCGGACAGCATCCTCATGAAGACCGGACCGCTGACATCGGAAGAGCGCACCATCATGGAAGAGCATCCTACCTTCGCCTACCAGATGCTTTCACCCATCGAATTTCTACGCCCGTCTCTCGACATTCCATACTGTCACCATGAGCGCTGGGACGGCGCCGGATATCCGCGCTGCCTCAAAGGCGAACAGATCCCCCTCGCGGCTCGCATCTTCACCGTCATCGACGTCTGGGACGCCCTCCGTTCACGCCGTCCCTACCGGCACGGTTGGTCCGCGGAACGCGTTCTCAACCACATAAAGCGCCACTCCGGCTCCCACTTCGATCCCCGTATCGTAGACACCTTCAGCAGGCTCGACCCCGTTCAATTTCCCGATTACGAATAGCATAATTCGTAGGGCCGTTCACAAAAGGCTAATCTCCACGTCTGAATAATACAATGCTACCGGACAAGCAGAGGTCCGGTAGCTTTTGCGTCTCAGCTTACTTGCTGTCACCGTTGATTCGGCTGCGCAATTGTGAGAGTGTGAGTTGTGCTGTCGGTTAATCCCGAAGGAGAGATAATTTGAGCTATCCGATATTACGGGCGGCATTCAGCAGAGAACTGCCCCTGCCTGCCACTGGACACGCCGGCGCGATGTCGCAGCCGTATTGGGTTTCCACCGGCGACCAGGGCTATGGCTTTTTCATCGTCGGCGATGAATCCGTTCTCTGTGCCATCGACCTGGAGGGGCGGATTTTCTGGCAGACGACAGCCCGGTTGGCCTTTGCCGGATATGCGGTGGATCAGCGCAGCGTCTATGTGGTCGATGGTTATGTGCTGCTGGGATTCGATGTCGGTCTCATCCAGAAGAAGCTCACGTCTCCTGTTACAGAAATGTTGGGGGACGCCGAACGTGATCCGCAGCGGGCATACAATCTTATTACTCTGGCGACATGCGGCGTCGAAAAGGGCGACTCGCCATTCGGGGATATCTACAAAGTTGTCGATGCATCGGATATCGCAAACGCAGGCAAGCTGGCGAAGGCGCGTCAACGGCGATCGTGGCTTAGAATGCTTCGGGAGGCAAAGGCTGAGTGGCTCAAGAATGGCGAGCGTCTGCATGCGATCAATAGTGCGCCGATATCCGCCGATTATTACGATCTGCTCGCTTCGCGTGAACGGCAGCTTGCCGGTTTTATGGATGACGCCCGGTGGCTCCTCGATGTCGATGAATTGAATAAGGACCGTTCCTGTCAGCAGCTTATCGCCAGGATCGAAGCGGAGATCACCCAACTCGAATCCGAGGCGGCCGATCTGCGGTTCTCAGCTCCGGTCGTGCGCCGCAACTGGCAACATAATGGCATCGGAGTATTCACGATGTCCGGTAACGGCCTGTTCATGGGCTTCTCTACCGGGTTCAAAGAGGCGATAGGATCGAAGCAAAAACAACCCGCAGCTATGCGGATTGCAATCGAAGAGGGGGCGGATCGTCGAACGGTACTCACTTACTTGTCCGGCGCCGGCGTTACTGCGCTCCTTCTCGACGACAAGGGCCTGTCCGTTCTCCCCGAACCCGAAAAGACAGCCGAGCAGTGGAACGAAAAGTGGATTCAGAGCCGGAGCCAGCTTCCCTGGAAACAGCCCAGCCTGCCCGGCAGATCTACGGAGTTTGCCGTGCATCGTCTCGACAGCAGCGGAGCTAAAGGCATTCTGGTGGTGTCGAGGGACGAGCGAGCCGATGAAGAAATCATTCAGTTGATCTCGTATCCGGCTACTGTTCCTAACACTCCTCCAACTCCCGACTTCACTCGGGAAGCGCCTGTGATTATCGGCGGCAAGGCGACGCACCCTACCTCCGCCGTTAGTTTGCCCTTTATTGCGCCGGTCATTGTCAACAACGAAAATGACTCGACTTTCATCTACGCCCTGTCATTTTCGTCATTCGCTCCGTCACCCTTGCTGGGGATGATCGACAACACACGCTCCCGCGTGACCGAGTGGGAAAAGTTCATTGGCACGGATGCCGTCGCGCGCGGACAGAAGCGTGAAAGTGTACGGAAAGGTACGCTGGTTCCTCCCACCGCAATCATGCGTCCCGTGTCCTTTAACAAGATCAAGCTGCAGGGAAATATTACGGATGAAGACTGGATACTCTCCTGGCACGACGCCAACCTTGCCTTCAAAACAGTGAACGACGAGAAAACAAAGCTTCACCAGCGGCAGCAAGAGAATATAGAACGCCGTGCAACTTTAGATGACATTTTGGCGAAATCCGGCCCTCCCTTCATTGCCACAATAATAGACTCCACGTGGCAGCAGTTAAAGGATAGCGCTTACTTGGACAAGCCGGAGTTGGATGAATACTGCAAGGAATTAGAGAAAACCTTCGAAAAGTTGGGCCACAAGATGCAGGAGGGCTTTGTCAAAGATGTATTCCATCGTTATCGCGCCATCATGCAAGGAGAGGGAGCTATCGTGAATGCTGAGGCAAACATCACGAACGCGGAGGCGAACTTCACCTCTAAGTCCGCGGCCGCCACATCAGTTATTTCGTCCTCAGCTCTCTGGACGGTCTGGCGAATGGCATCCTAAAGCGCCGTGATTCACCGTGAAACGCCCTGACGGCGCCCGGTACCCGACCGGGTGCCTTCTTCCCGACTAACTCACTTCGCATGGTGTAACCGGGAGCTTTAGCTGCACGGACACAGCTTTTCAATATACGAGTAATCTAATTCACAAGTCTATTCACAAAGGTCTTACTTGTACGTCTGAATAATAAGAATTTGCCAGGCAAGCAACCGTTCTTAGTATGTGCAACCAAACTTTATCATTTCTTAACTGTATGAACTCAAAGGAGAGATGCCTTGACTTACCCCACGCTCAGAGCCGCGTTTAGCAGTGAACTGCCCCTGCCTGCCACCGGACACGCCGGAACGATGACGCAGCCATATTGGGTTCCCATCGGCACTCAGGGCAATGGTTTCTTCATTGTCGGCGATGAATCCATTCTGTGCGCGATCGATCGCGGGGGGCAGATCCTCTGGCAGGCAAAGGCTCGGCTGGCCTTCGCCGGATACACAGTGGATGAGCGCAGCATTTACGTGATCGATGGCTATGTGCTGCTGCGGTTCGATATCGGTCTGATCCAGAGGACGCTTACTGCTCCCATTCTGGAGAGCCAGGGGGACGCCGAGCGCGATCCGCAGCGGGCATTCAACCTTATTACTCTGGGATTGTACAGCCTTGAGGATGGGGATACGACGTATGCGAATATCTACAAGCTTACTGATGCCACGGATATAGCGAATGCAGCTAAGCTGGCGAAGGCGCGTCAACGGAGATCATGGCTTAGAATGCTTCGGGAGGCAAAGGCCGAGTGGCTCAAGAATGGCGAGCGTCTGCATGCGATCAATAGTGCGCCGATACCCACCGGTACTTACGATCTGCTCGCTTCGCGCGACCGCCAGCTTGGCAGCTTTATTGACGATGCCCGGTGGCTGCTTGGTGTCGATCAGCTGAATTCGGATCGCTCCTGTCAGCTGCTCATAACCAGGATCGAAGCGGAGATAACTCAACTTGAAACCGAGGCAGCCTCTCTGCGGTTCTCGGCTCCGGTGGTTCGCCGCAACCGGGAGTTGCGGGATATCGCGGTGTTTACGATGGCCGGCGACGGACTCTTTATGGGCTTCTCCGCCGGCTTCAGAGAGACTATGGGATCGAAGCAAAATCCGCCCCGTTCCATGCAGATTGCGATCGAGGAGGGGGCGGATCGCCGAACCGTGCTTTCGTATCTGTCCAGTGGCGGCGTTACGTCGCTGCTTCTTGGCAGCAACGCCCTGTCCGTTCTCTCCACCACATCCCCGCAGATGACGGCCCCGCAGTGGAACGATCAGTTGACACAGCGCCTTAGCCAGCTTCCCTGGAAGCGCGCAAGCATTCCCGGCAAATCCATGGAGTTCTCCATCAATCGTCTTACCGGCAATGGGCCGAAAGGCATTCTGGCAGTCTCAAGAGATGAGCGCAATGACGAAGGGATCGTGCAGTTGATCTCGTATTCAGGCCCTGTTCCCGAAAATGCTCCAAATCCCGATTTCACTCAGGAACCGCCCGCGCTTATGGGCGGCAAAGTGACGCGGACTACCGCTGATATTAGTTTGCCCGTCATCGCGCCTATCGTTGTCAGGAACGAAGATGACTCGACTTTCATCTACGCGCTCTCGTTTTCGTCATTCGCTCCGTCACCCTTGCTGGGGATGATCGACAACACCCAATCCGGCGCAACCCAGTGGGAAAGGTTTATAGGCACGGACAGCGCCGCGCGCGGCCAGAAGCGTACGAGCGTGATCAACGGCACGCTGGTTCCGCCCACCGCAATCATGCGTCCCGTGTCCTTTAACAAGGTTAAACTGCAGGGGAACGTTACAGATGAAGACTGGATGGTCAAGTGGCGTGCGGCCAAGAGTACCGGCGCAACGCTGAAAGCCGCGAAAGATGCGCTCGATAAACTCATAGCCGACGAAGCTAAAATTTTGGCTACTATTATAGAAAAAGGACCAACTTCGGAGCTCTATAATATGGTTAAAGCCTGGTACCAAATCAACGACGACCCTACCAAGACCAGGGAGAACTTCAGTGAATTCATAAGAATGGGTGCGATAATGTGGAAGATGCCGGAAAATGATGTTGAATACATGATCTTCCTACCTCGTCGGTTAAAAGCAGCGAGGGCAACGTTCGCGGCGGCGGAAACCGCATACAACACCGCGCTTGCAGCCGCAACATCCGCTATTTCATCCTCGCCGCTCTGGACCGCCTGGAGAACGGCATCTTAAACGCCGTAATTCGAACGGTATTCATGAGCCACTTTTCCCGATCCCATCAACTTTATCTGCCCGGTCGACGAAATGACCGGGCAGTGCCACCGGAGATTAATATCCATGCCCCGCCTCAAACTCCTTAAATCAGATTGGCAGAAGAGCCGATACGGTCTCTCGAAGTATCCGCTGCTTCTTGCCGGCGATCGCATCGTCGGAAATGCCGACGGTAACGTATTCGCCCTGGACATCTACACAGGCAAAGAGATCGTCACTCAGCTTGAACCGGGTCAAAAGATAGGCTTGCCATACAGCGGTAAATCTAGCGAGGCGGTACAAGGCAATGGAGCGCTGTACTTTTTGGGGAACGATGTCTTGCGCGCCCTTCGCCTGGCGGATGGAGTGCCTGTGCCGGGGTGGAAGTCGCCGCAAATCAAGGGAATGACTCGGATATCCGCAGTCATGCATCCGACCGATCTCCTCAAGGGCGTGGTTGTCACCGCGAGCGTCAATGTGCGCGGGGTGGGTCAGGTAACCGGATACAACATGTCGGACGGCAGCGTGGCCTGGGGACCACTTACGCTGGGACAGAAGAGCCCTGGAAAGATCGGGCTGGGGCAGCAGTGGATCTATTTCGTGGCCGCCACGAAGCTCACGGCAATCCACACCGGCTTCGGGGATACGCGGTGGAGCGTTCATCTAAGACTTGGCGCTGCGGAAAGCTCTCCCGTGGATACGCTGAACGAGGATATGGTTCCGCTGGTCACAAGCGATAAGGTGATCTGTGTCGGATCTCGTCTGCATGCGGTCAAAATCAGTGATGGGACGCAGCTTTGGAGCGCCGTTTTAAGCGATCGTCAGACTGAGTGGGTGCAGCCGTTTGTCGACGAAGCGGCAGGCATCGTTGTTGCAGCCAGCCGGGGTGTTGCTGCCGATGGCGCGCCTTCCGGAGAGCTGAGGTGTATCGAGTTAGCCACGGGACAAACAAAATGGATTGCGCCCATTAATGGAATTCCGGGCATCCCTTCAGTGGCCGGCGATACGGTCTATGTGCACAGCGATCGCGAGAACCGGCTGCATTCATTCAAGCTCGATGATCCCAAAAAGCATGCCGTTTATGGCGTCGACAGATCGATCAGCAAAATCCCTGCCGTGATCGGAAACGGAACGCTATTTATTCCCATGGATGACGGCGAGATCCACGCCATGGCGTTCGCGGATCAGAGCGCGGCGTACTTCGACGGCACGGCCCGCATCGACATCACCCCTGACGGTTCGCAGTTTAAATTCTCGGAAAACTGCCTTACCATGGAAGCCTGGGTTCACAGCACCGAAGGTGGGGATATCGTCTCCGGCTTTCCTCTGGTTGCTGAAGCCGGCAAGCAGTGCTTCCGCTTCAACCTCAGCAAGGACGGAGAACTTGGTTTTGGAATTCTGAGCCCGGACCAGCGCGACCTCGATCTCTTCCAGAGCACACCCACCAGGGCAAACGACGGCTTCTGGCACCATGTGGCCGTAACATGGGAGAATGGCATCGCCATCCTGTACCTGGACGGTATCGCATTGCCCACGACGAGCATTGTGAGCCGAAATGGCACCAGACTCTTTACCAACGGCCTGCCGGTGACACCCGATAACACGGTACGGCGCGACTGGCTGAAGAACCCGCGTCCGGCTCCGCTCACTCTGCATGGTGAAAACACTCTTACCCTGGGGGCATTTCGCCCCAGCGCCGGCGGAGAGATCAAGCACAATTTCAGTGGTCAGCTCCGCGAGATCCGGATCTGGGACAAAGCCGTCAACGTGAATGTCATTCAGAGCCGTATGAACCGCATCGTCGGCCCACTCGGCGACAGCGCTCAGGCAAACGCCGCGCTGCTTCTGGGCAACTGGCACCTAGACGACAAGATCAAGGGCGATAGGGCGAAGATCGTCAACGATGTCAGCCGGCATGCGTTCACGAGCAGTCCGCAGGGTGTCGTTAGCCGTGTCACCGATCTGGCTCTGGACGATTCCGCCTTCCCGTTCCTGGTGGATCAAGTCGTCAGTTCATGGCCGGATGTCGATCACTGGTCGGCGCGCGGGCAGCATTCCATAAGCACGGCAGCGGCATTGAGCGAGGATGGGATCCTCTGCTTCGGCACGGGCATGGTGTTGTACGGCGTGGAAGACGATTCCGGAACACGCCGATGGTCCATGAGCACGCAGTGGGGGGCATCCAAACCCGTAGCGCACAATCATTCGTTTTATTTGCTCAACGGCAAGAGCGAAGTGATCGAGATCGAGGCCGAGACTGGTCAGCGCAAAGTGCTGTACTCATTTAAATTCCCCCGCGGAAAGCGCCCCAAGCTAATTCTCGGAGCATCGCCGGATACGATCTCCGCCCCGGCCTGCGACGAACGGTTTATCGCCGCCGCCGCTCCCGACGGCAAGGTCTGGGTATTCGACCGCACCGTAGCGCCCACGGCTGCCGCCCGCACCTTTACAACCGCGCCGTCGCCGGGAGATCTGGCCCTGTCGGGCGGTGTCCTTTCCTTTATAACCGGCGAGCATAACAACGCGACGCTGTTCACGATCGACCTTACCGATCCCAACTCCCAGCCCCTACAACTTCGGGCGCACTCCGATGTCATCGCCGCCCATGGGCGTTCCCTGTTTTACATCGATGACGCCGGACATCTTGCCTCGCGGGATCACCGGGGTACGGTGCGCCTGTCGCCGTCCATTACAACGGATATCGCGGCCGGGATTATAGGGATGGCCGCATCCATGGACGATGACCTGCTGGTGGCGGTTACCAAGGACGGAGTGTTGCATGGGCTCTCCTTCGCCACACTTGCCCGGCGGTGGACGTCCAACTTCCCGGCCTTGCCGCCGCGCAAACTTACGGCGGCTCATGAGCCGGCGCGGTCGCCCCACATCAAGAATGGCGTCGTCTATGTCGCGCATCGAACTCTGGTAGCCGCGTTCGACGGCGGATCGGGTTCGTCGGTTGGACTGTTTGTGGCTCCGCATGATGTGACGACCTCGCTTGCGGTCCACGACGACGGCACGGTGTACTTCGGCTGCGCCACCGAGGCCGCCGGCGAGAACCTGGACGGCGCTCTGCACAGCGTGGTGCTCGGGCGAAATGCGGCGCTGCGCCTGGGGTTGGATATCTACGGCACGCCAACCACAAGGGCCGATTACCTGAGGGTGCGAGAGGCCGCGCCGAAGACCGCCCTTTCGCTCATGAATGTCAGAGACTGCTGTATCGAGGCGTGGGTTAACACCAAGCGCCCCGGCGAAATCCTGTCCGTCTGCCCGAGCAGCAGCATGCGCTACGGCCTTCGCCTGTCCATCGCGGACGGCGGCCAGGTGCGCTATAGAAGCAGCCGAGCCGCTTCCGGCAGCGCTTGGACGACATTGACCGCGGCTGCGCTTCCTGCCCCGGTCTTGATCAATGGAGAGTGGCATCACATCGCGGTAAGCAGTCAGCGCAAGCCAAACAGCGAGGAATGCGATGTCCGCATCTATATCGATGGTGTCGCTCAAACCATCGCTTCCAATGTCACGGCGGCAAGCACGCCGGCTGCCGTTGTACAGGGACTGCATGCCTATATCGGAGCCGATGCGACCCGGGCCGGGAACGCTCCCGCCGACCACTTCATCGGCCTCATCAGCGAAGTGCGTGTGTGGGATACGTACATGACGGCATCCGATATTTCGGAGCGCATGCATACCAAGCTGCGCGGCATCGAGCCGGCGCTGGCGGCCTACTGGAACTTCGCACTCGGCATCCACGACGAATCTCCGAGTGGCCACGACTTCGAGTTTGCCGTGCCGTCGGCCGATCCATCCTTCTGGCTGTCCGATCTCTCGTTCGACCTGCCGAACTATCCGTATCTCACCACGGCTGCTGTATTGACGCAGATGGGCGAAGAGACGGACGGTTCATCGGCAGAGCAAGATGATGACCTGCTGCTGACCAAGTACGACCTGACGATCACAGCTTTAGCGGCCGACGGCACTCCACTGGCCGATCATACGCTGGACCTCTGGTACGTGAAGCATCCCGATGAAGAGGGCCTGCCGGAGACCATCACCCTGCAGCCCGCCGGGGAGCCGCAGCCCACTGAGATTCACGGTGTCAGGCCGGATCACGAACTGCTGAACAGAAGGTCGCCTCTATTCAGGGAGGAGCATCTGCTCAAGGCCAAAAACTCGTTCACTCGGAAGACCAACAACAAGGGACAGATTGTCATTACGGTCGTGACGAAGCTGGCGGGCCATGGTCCTGCTCTTGATCTGCATGCCGGGTTCATGCCCACTAATGAGCGGTTCCATATTAATGTGCTGAACGACGACCAGAAGCTGGAGATTCCGGCGCCGCCTTCCCTGACCGCTCAGTCCAAGCTGATCCAGGATTACCACTACAGTCCAGGCACTATAGTTGACGATACCCGCAGCCGCGAAGTCTACCGCACGGTCCTGACAGCCCAGAACTCCGACGGTGGGCCACGCGTACGTGAGCGATTTGAGATTTGGGCCGCCGAAACCTGCGAGATTGAAGTGGCGGGCGTGAAGTACACGGTCAACGCGCAGAACTCGCAGTCATTCCGCGCCGATGAGCTGGGGGCGCTTACGATCGATGTCGGCGCAACCGAGCTTAAGATGCCGGATCTGTCCGTATGGGCCGGTTTCATGCACCGTGGGGAGCGGATTACGGTCTCGGTGGACCAGGATGCGCAGACGAAACTTGCCGATGTGTCCGGGAATGCGATGTCGGACAAGAACCGGATGGTCAACTGGAAGAAGGGCGAGCCTGAACGGGGAGCGCTTCTGAAGGACGATTACCATCCCCACGCGGAGAAGATCTCGGAATCGGTTCGCCATCTCTCATCGGCGGCGCAGCCGGCTACGAACCCGACTCCCCTCAGGGCATCGGCGGGGTTGCTCGGAAGCGAGGTCGTGCTGCGGGCGCAGGCGAAGTCCGTGCAGATGCGCCAGAGCGCGCCTGTCGTTCGCGGTGACGAAGTTCGGCTGGTTCGGACGCAGCGCCACATCATGCGGACGGCGACGGTCACGCCGGAAGCGGTGCTGAACTCGCTTGCGGCATCTCACGACGGGAGCATCGGGTTCGAGATCGATTTCTCCAACCTTCGCGCCAACTCCAATGCTAATTCTAACGCTGTGCCGCTGGGGGTGCATTATCTGACTGAAGATACTGCCGAGCGCTATCTGGCCGGAGCCCGCGCCGCCGCTGCTCCACCTGTTCTGCTGGGAGCGCACTCCCTGACAGATACGCATTTGAAGGTAGGCTGGCAGGGTGGAGAGGTCGCGCCCAATCTATCGCACAACCTTGGCTACTTCTGGGATGATGCGTTCGACTGGGTTGCCGATGCCGCCGAGAAGGCTATCAACGAGATCAAGAAGATCGCCCTTATCGTTGCCGACACTGTAATGGTAGCAGTGGAATATGCGACCGAAATCGTGTATGAGGCCATCAACACCGTTGCCGACGCCCTCCGATATGTTGGGGAGTTCTTCTATAAACTCGCGATGCTGATTATCGACGTTATCAAATTTCTGATGTTCGTATTCGACTGGTCAGCAATCATCGAGACGCACGATATCTTGAAGGGTATCTTCCAGCATTCCACGCGTTTGGTTTCAAAGCAGATACGCAGTCTTGGAGCGCAAATCCCGGCAGGCCTTAGTAGTCTGGTTGAATCTTTGATGTCCATGATCGGTGTGCGGTCGGCGAATGCGCCGGCGGCGTTGCCTTCGGGTGTCCTTACCCGCGCTTTGGGGGCGGTCCCGCTAACGAGTGCCGCCGAAAGCGGTGAAAAGGAAATGAGCGGTATTCCTGGAACGATGGTCATTTCCCGAGCTAAGAACTTCGTGCCTGAAAACATTATTCCAAGCGTATCGGAGCCGCTCAATGCCGGAATGCAGATGGCCGTCAAATTCCTGCAGATGCTTATGGATGTCGTCGCCGATCTGTTTTCCGGTGACGTCGAAGCGGCGGGGAACAGACTCCTGAATGCCCTGACGGAGGCTGTCGACCAGATTATGGGAGCGGTCGTTACGATTGTCGACCGCACTATTCAAATACTGGTGGATAGTCTTGCCACGGTCATTGACAAGCTGGTTGACTATCGTATCGAGATTCCATTCATAAGCGACTTGTATAAGTGGATCGTGGGAAGCGATCTGACATTCTTAGACCTGATGGCATTGATACTGGCCATACCTGTCAATCTGGTATACGGCATTATAACCGGTGTTACGTCAGGGGAATTGCGTCATTTCAATGAGGATGGACGCAGTCTTCTGGGGGACCTTCAGGCAATCTCGACCGTTCGCTCCGGTGGAGGGAAATCGGCAGGCAACGAACTCGGCGCATTGCCGTGGAAAATCCCGAGCAGTCAGCAGCGCGACAACGAATTTGCTGTCACACGTATTATCTACTCCGTAGGAACATACCTCGCGGACATGCTATTTGTGCCGGAACTTTCCGGTGTCCGTACACCTCTTCGGCCATTGGCGAAGATTATGAAGGGGCTCTCAGGCATTGCATCGTCGCTTTTGATGTTCCTGTTCTTGACACCAGAATATCTGGACAAGCTCGAACATGAGGTCTCTGGTTTTTCAAATGATCTTGCCATGATAACCGTTCCAACAGCCTTCGCTCTCAGCGTGCTGGGAGACGGTATAACTCTCTGTACCGGTGCGGCTGCCACCTGGAATGGTATGCCGGCATTGTCTCCGCCGGTATTATCGCCGAACGGACCAACAAAGTGGGAGGGTGATATTCGAGGCGGAAACCCGTCAGGAATCGACAGCGCGGAGTTCCTAATATTGACGTTGCGCAATTACGGGCTCGTGGCGCAGGCCGCCTTCTCGATATATAGTGTGACGAACAGCAAAGAGTTCGCCGACAATCGCACGATGCCCATCGCATACCTGTACCTTGGGAGAGATTTACTTTCTACAATACCCCGGTTTATCTCTCCGCTTTATACGCAAGAAGGGCAGCAAACTTGTAGCATAAACCCCGGTACATACGTGAAATTAGCAAAACTCCGCGCCTTTTCCAATTTGGGCGCAACGGCTGCCCATCTCGTTGGAGCGCAGCTACAGTGGAAGCTGTGACTGCAATATTCAGGAAGGTCATAGTTGCGCCTTGTCGCATAACGGAGTGAGTAGACGGCTCTATCGATGGTGTAAACCTCTATCGATAGGGCCGTTTTGTTTATGAAGAGAGCGGGCACGTCTGTCGTGCGGCAAGGCAGCTGTGATTTGGGGTTTTGCTAAAATATCCTAAAAATAATTTAAAAACATACCGTTTATGGTCTGGAAAATAGAAATATTATGTATAATAGCGGTATGCATGAACCTTTCGGAGGGTATTCTCGATGAAAAAAGTGGCAATGGCGACACAGATGATCGAGAAGCGTATCGCGCATGCGGATCATGTGCTCGCCGGCATTCCGGGAGAGCGACAGCTGGCCGAAGAGCTCGGTATAAGCCGGACGACGGTTCGCACTGCGCTTCAGGAGCTTATGAGCCGGGGAACCCTGGTTCGACAGGAGAACGGCAGGCTGGGGGTTGCGGAACCGGCGGACGGACGCCCGAAACACAGGACGATCGCCTTTGCTGCTCTGGCGATGGCCTCCGCGGATTACGATCGGTGGCGAGAGGGTGTTAACGGCGTTCTTGAAGGTCATCCGGTCACTGTGCGCCCGGTAGCCTATGCGCACTGGGCCGATCCAACCTTGCAGGAAGCTCTGTCGCATTTCGATGGTATGTTCTTTATCCCGCCATCGGAAAAAATTCCAGGATGGTTGGCGGCGAAGATGGCCGCTTCGTCGTGCCGCGTTGTTGTGTTGGATGCGGACGAGAGTGAGGCCGGGCTGCCTTCGGTCACCATGTTCCCGCCGTCCGCCGAACGGAAGTTGTTCGATCACCTTTGCGGACTCGGCCACCGGCGTATCGACTGTTTGAATACGCAGGCCGAGGATGCAGTGATCCTGGGCCGCATCTCCGAGTGGAAACGGTACCTGGACGATCATGGCCTGCCCGGCCAGCTTCGGTCTCTTGCAACATTAAAGCCATTCGAAGCGGCCTATCAGTTGATCCGCGAGGCATTGCGGGAAGGACGTCCCGTGGCCTCCGCGATATTCTGCACAACCGGTCCTGCGGCGATCGGGGCGATGCGGGCACTCCATGAAGCGGGACTTGAAATCGGCGTGGATGTGTCCGTATGCGCTGTGAACGGAGAAGGCATCGGGCAATATTTGCTTCGAAGCCTTACGGAGCTGGCATCGCCGCCGCGCGCCCGCTATCTGCAGCGTGCTGCGGAATGGATGCTGGAAGAGGGGGAGTGGGAAGGACCGCTTCTAATCCAGCCGGAAGATGTGCCGCTGTTCGAAGGAGAGTCGACCGGGCCGGCCCCCGCGTCGTCAATCGTGTCTCCAGTTCGAGGCTGAAAAACTATCTGCATTATTTTTAGAGGAGATTGTTATGTTTACCGCTTCAAAGTCCAATCGATCAGGATTTACACTTATTGAATTACTCGTTGTTATAGCAATAATAGCGATTCTTGCTGCCATCTTATTCCCTGTGTTCGCCAAGGTGCGCGAGAAGGCCCGGCAGACCAGCTGCGCATCGAATGAGAAGCAGCTCGGCATGGCCCTGCTGCAGTACGTGCAGGATTACGATGAGACACTGCCCCTGTGCTCGCCTCTCTTTACAGGCTACATGGGTATTGGCTGGGGCGGCCGCATCCACACGTATCTCAAGAGCGCCGATGTCTATAAGTGCCCCGACGATTCGACGAATCGTGTTGGCCCCGGCGGATCGACGAATGTCAGTTATGGCTTTAACAGAAGTCTGACATTCGACAACGCGGCGGCCGGTTATCCGGGGCCGATTGGGAAGATCGCCGGGATGAACTCTCCGGCCAAAACGGTCCTGCTCAACGAGATAAGGGGCGACTGGGCCGCCGTATTCCCCATTCCCGGGACGACTTACGCGAATAACGACGAGTTCTATACAGCGAGTCTGAACGGTGTCTGGAACGGACAGGGCAATGCCGAGGGCGGCACGATCATGTACATGACCGGCACTCTGGGCGGACGCGCCAGAAGCGCCAATTCTTATATCGATCCGGCCACGAAGGGGCTTCATACCGACGGCTCGAATTTCCTCCTTTGCGACGGTCACGTCAAATGGCTGCGGGGCAGCAGCGTATCGTCCGGCTTTAACGCCGCACACCCGGGAGATGACCAGGGGTACGGCGACGACGGCTCCGCGGCCTCTGCCGCAGGCACGGAGAATTCGGCATACGCGGCTACCTACTCGGCTTATTAAGGACGGTATGCGCCTGCCTCAAACCGTGGAACTGAAGTTCCCGGCTACATCATGCAAAACCTGCTGAAGCAGGTTGAAGAGAAGAGCGTCATTCTAAGGCGTTTCCTATTTTTAGTGCGCTTTAGCGTACTTCGCATGGTGTAGCCGGGAGCTTTAGCTCCACGGGAGCGATGGGATGTTGGATACCTGAAGGAACAAGTAAGATGACGAACAGGATGCTTCTCGCCGCTGTGGCGTTAGCGTCGCTTATGCCTGCGCCGGTGGCATTTGCCGCTCCGGCGCAGGCGAATTTAGCGCTTCATAAGCCGTTTGTGTCGAGTGATCCGAATGACGCGGGGTGGAATCAAGGGCTGACCGACGGCTCCTGGTTATTTGATGCGGGAAAGACGTTCGCTATGGGCGGCTCGGATTCTTTTCCGAAGACGGTCACTATCGATCTGGAGGTGCCTGCTTTGCTCGGGTATGTGGGGACTGCAGTGCCTCAGTTTGGTTCGACCAAAACGGTTGAGTTATCGCTAAGCGCCGACGGAACGGATTACACCAAAGCCGGCAGCTATGTGTTTTCGCAGAACAAAGCCGAATACCATCTCTTCCAGTTTGCGCCGGTGTCGGCGCGGTATATCCGGCTGACTTATGCCAATCGCTATCCGGATTCGGTTGGCTATCCGTCCGTGTTTGTCTTCACGACCGAGGTTACTGCCTATGCCCCGGGCGATGCACCTCCCGTCCCGCAAATCGGTCCTGAGCTGCCGGATGCTGCCGCGCCCAAACTCGGTTCGGATGGGCAGATCGATCCGTCGTTCCAAGAATCGCATGAGTCGTTTCTTAAGCGCGGCAAAGAGGGGCCGATCGGAGTCCTCTTTATCGGCGATTCGATCACCCACCGCTGGCTGGGAGTGCAGGATATCTGGCAGAAATATTACGGGCAGTACGCCCCGGCAGATTTCGGAATTGAGGGGGACCGCACCGAGCATGTGCTGTGGCGCTTCGCTAACGGCGAGCTGGGCGGCATTCATCCGAAGGTTGTCGTGCTGCTGATCGGCACAAATAACATCGCTCTCTCGGCGCAAGATATTATCAAAGGCGATATGGCGATCGTGTCCGAGATCCACCGCCGCCTGCCCGATACAAAAGTGCTGCTGATGGGTATCTTCCCACGCGGCGCTGATGCGTCAGATCCGGCGCGCGCAAAGATTAAGGATGTCAACGCTACACTGGCCAAACTCGACGACGGCGGCAAGACTCGCTTTCTGGACATCGGCAGCAAACTCCTTGCTCCCGACGGCAGCATCACAAAAGAGATCATGCCTGATGCCCTGCATCCAACGCCTCAAGGCTATCAGATATGGGCCGATGCAATGCAGCCGCTTCTGGACGAGATGATGAAGCCGTGACGGATTGAGTCCGATAACCGCCTCCACTAACCTCACTGTGACGCTGTAGGGGAGGAGGAGAGTCAAGTGTCTAAATCCCCGGCTGTCGTCAGATACCGGGGAATGCTTCGATTGCAGCCTTTGCTTCCGCCGGGCTGGAGCCCGGATTTCCCTCTCGATACACCTTCATCGCCTCAAGGCGTTTCCCCTCAGCCAGCAGTTCTTGAACACGCTCGACTGTCGTCTTGTTTTCAGGAATGGAATGCCAGTCTTGATGCGTTTTGGACAGGACGAGAGCAATTATGTGATCTGCCGCCTCACGCAACTGCTCGTTCGCTTCCGATGTTTCGATCCACACGTGCCCATCTTCATCAAGACAATCCGCTGTCACAGTAGCGTCTCTTATGATCTGCAGCCATATTGTCTCCGCGTCCGAGCCTTTGGGGATGACGATATCGTTTGCCCTGAACCGGGTTGTCCCAGTAGACGTCTGCTCGATCGACCACTCGATCCCGACATGAAGCTCTTCGCCATTTTCGTAGTGCCCCAGCAGGAACGATGAGCCACCATCGCAAGCGACGCAGCTGTTGGTAATCGTGAAATGCTTTGGGAGTGTATCCATGAAACTATGATACTGCAGTTTCCGTGCTTAAGGTTTCCAAAGAATCTTACTCCGCGACTGTAACGACTCTTTATCCTTTTACTATTACGAATAGGCTTGACCCGTGAAAGAAAAGCGTGAAACGCTTCGATTATTCCTGGATTAAAAATATATTAAACGGGCTTTACTTGCCCGCCAGTTATGGAGGCTTACGAATGTCAGAAGAGATTAAAAACGGAATCTTGCGCGTTACAACAACTGTCGACGTCGATATAAAATCGTTGATCGCTTTGTTAGCATCCGGTCAGACTATCGCTCCATCTGCGCGAGGGGGGCATTTTGACCAATTCCTTGCCGCATCGCGATCGATGGCTGCTTCTTCAGTCGTTATGACTTCAACCCGGGCGTTATGGTATACGGCTCGCGCCCTCAGGGATGCTTCAGGCAACGGTATTGCTGCTCCCTTCCGGACGGTTGTGGATGCATTTATCGCAGATCGGAACGATACTGATCTTCAACAGCAAGTCGACGCGGTGCCAATGAGAGCCGGGCTCCCGGACGCTCCCGATAGCGCTGTACAGGAATTCTTTTCCATATTCGAGGACGATCTCAAGAACATCGTTGGGGAGGACCAATTCGATGGGAGCAAAATCGATCTGGCCGGAAAGCTTGCTCTTGATATGCCTCTTGTCGATGTCGCCCAAATATTAGGGAATTTCTTCCCATTTTAACCTGGCGCTTGAATTCGTCAATTTATTTTGAACAGCGATGATAAGATTTAATACAATGAATAATCGGATAATTATTACTTGTGTATTGACCCTTTCGTCCACGATGCTCAGAGCAGATCCCGCTTCGGAGACACCCGGGCAGCGGCAAACTCGGCAAGACGCAGCCGTGGCGAAGAATGTTAACACCAAAACAAATAGCAATCAGGAGCCGGGTTTCCAAGTTGATGCCGGAGCTTTGCTTCAATTGAATCCCGGAAAAGACAACCAGTACTATTACAAGCTGCAGTATAACGGGCAGCCGCTTTCACAGAGTGGAAAAGCATTCGCCGATCCTACCTTTCCAGGTCCCACAAAAGCGCCTGAAAAAATCAGTGGCGGCGGTGATTCCAATGACTTTGCTTTACGCTTAGAGAACAGCAGCTTAACGTCTTCGAGCGCTCTCTTGGACTCACTTGGAGTCAAGCCTCTAAATTTACCTTATGGCGGCTTCCTCGGGCAGATGCGTGGAGCAGTACAGGTTACGGGACTCCTCGATACTCAGAAGGCCAAAGTTGATCATCTTGATGTCGGTCTCGGACTTGAGACACAGGCAATTCATCCTCTGAGAAGACTAAACATTAACAATCATACCGGAATTACAAACTGGTTGATTGTAGGCATTCAAGGCAGTACTTTGTCAGGAGATGACGATACGCAGGAGGGGGCAAATGACAGCAAATCAAATGGCGCATTCCTGGCAACTTACCGCTCCCTGTTTGCGACGAGTTTCGGGAAATGGGTACATAGCCGGGCCCGAGAGGAAGCGCAACGCACGATTGATAAGAATTTCGCTACAGACGCGATTGCGCCGAGCTACATCGAACTCACACACAATATCCTTTTGGGGAACGCCGGCACACTTTCTGTTGAGGATGGACAGAACAGCAGCCTGAACAAGAAAGTCAATGACCAGGTACTGTCGGCGTGGGATAGTTTGATCACGACTGGGTGGAAACTACAGATCAGCAAACTTGATAACGCAAATACATTCGACCTGAATGGCGAACTATTTTTGAAGACGCTGCAGACTTTGCATTCTCAAACACCCACCAATGCTATTGTCGAGATTGTGTGGGAGGCAGTTCAGGGCAGCCCAAATGTTAAGAAGTACTATGATAATGGGATTTATGACGCTCAGATTGATAAAGCGCTGAAATCTCTTCTCAATGGCATTATGGATGAGCGTCTGTTTATTGCAAGTGCTAAGGATGAAGCAGCTCTAAGTTCTCTAAACGATTCTATTAAGAACATCGGAAATCTCATTGATATTAAGAAATTTATTGATGATCATGCTGATAAGATCGACAAGGATCTTCAGACGAGATTCCAGAACGATATCTTTTTGGGACAAGCTCACTACGCGAACCGCCTTGCCTTTCAGAAGGTCTTTAACGTTGCTGGAAGCGTTTCCGACAATACTATCATGGATATTACCAATTCGCAGTTATGGCAGGCGCGTCGGCAGCGGTTTTCCAGCAATTTCTTCTTCTTACCAGATCGTCCTGTGGTAACACTGTGGCTGTCGGATGTCGGTTGGTACCAAGCTGCGGGCAAGACGGTTTCTCCTTCTCGCTACAACAATCTCCTTTCTACCGGGTTGACATACTACTTGAATCCGAAGGAAGAATCGCGCGCATGGATACGCGCTCAGTATCAGAACGGCCGGGACAAGGCCGCGCCAGACGAATATAAAAACTTCGTCGCATTGACCCTCGGCCTGGATCTCCACTGAGGAAATAACCTATGATTAGGCACATCCCGACGATTATCGGCAGATTCCACGGCTTGCTTCTGATGTTGCTCTTCGGTTACTCTGCAATGGCTGCGTCTGCCGAAACAAAAACTATCACTCCGACACTGGCAGTTGTCTCGCCTGCGCTGACGGTGCAGACAGTTGCTCCACCTCCTCCGTCTTGGGAGCGTCTCTTAAGCCGTATCTGGTCCATAGATCCATACGAAATTTCGCTTCCACTAACATTGCGAGCAAGCGGGGCGGATTTCGATACCATTACAGCTCACTCGGTTGCTCTTGCTGCCAGCGACGGACGGCTTCCCATGCCCGCAAATAATATTCGTGCCGGTGCCGGATCATCGTTGGCTGTAAAGGATGGCGACTTTGTCGATCTGCCATCGGACATATCCGTTTCCGGAGTGCATTCCGCCCATTACACAGGCAAATTGTATCTCAATGCTATATCGAAGCGAGTGGTTGACCCAAACAATACCACTATCTCTCCCGTATCTGTTGAAGTACCAGTCGACATCAGTATCAAAGACTATTGGCTTTGGCCATTGATTGCGATCATTACCTCTACAATTTTCAGTTATGGATTTGCATGGTACCGTGCACAGCTTCAACCACGCGATGAGATTACTACCGCGAGTGGAGATCTGCAGTACGAAATGGATAGAAATCCTTACCTGTCCGGCCATAAGCCGATAGGGGAGACATTTCGAGACAGAATTGAATCCTCTCTTGGTCTTGTTCGCTCTAGCCTGAGGCGCGCCGATCTTGATGAGGCTCGTGCCGCACTGAAGCGGGCGCAAGATGTTTGGGAACGCTGGGATGGGCAGCAAAACTTGTGGGCTAAACAGCTACAAAATCTCCAGAGCCTAAGGTGGCAGATTCAAGCGAATGATGGCTTTGCCGATTCGTCATTCCTTGAGAGCCTTGTGCGTGTGCTGAACTCACAAGAAGAGGGAGCGCCGGATCTGGCAGACGCACGTACTCTAGAGGCCACAGTTAACTCGTATATTGAGTACTTCAACACAACCACTCGAATTGTGGTGCTGCGAAATGTAGTCAGTCACATATCTAATGCTGATAAGCATAGTGAATATCAAGAGAAAGCTGAGAGCTTAGCGAGGCGTCTGAATGTTCTCGATGTTCAGAGTACGAACTTCGCCTCAGAGTATGCTTCGCTGAAGACAGAGCTCAATAACACCATTAGCGATGCCAAAACACTCGTTGAAAGCCCATCAAGCAATGCACTGCTGTCAGCTGCTTCAGATGCGCCGAGTGTCTTTCAAGAGCCTAAAGATCCGAAAGAAGCCTTCAGCATCAAGGACGTGGCGGGCGCTCGCCGCCGATTGAGATTCTACAGTATCCTAGTCCATGCTTCTGTGGTTTTTATGCTTATATCTCTTGGATTCTATAATCAATATATTCAGAACGCCACGTTTGGTAGTCAGCCGTTTCGGGACTATTTCACATTGATCGCCTGGGGATTTGGTGCCGAAACTCTTAGTCGTGGCGCTATAACCAGCGCGATCCTCAGTACTTCCTTGCCCAACCTGCCGCAACTTCGGTGATTTAAAGGCCTACGCTTGTGAACTCACATGAATCCTGGACCCCTTGCTTAGGGTCTACTTTGCAGTCTGAGAGCGAGCACGTACAATACGTGCGGCAGCTACATCCTCGGCATATTACTGAGAAATTTTGTCTTACCTTCGTCGAATACAATTTAGTGCAGATCGTAGGCTTTTATCGCTTCTAGCCGCTTGCCCTCAGCCAACAGTATCCGGACCCGCTCTTCCTTAGTCGGAGGAACGGGATCCGGCTGCCAGTTTTGATGCGGCTCGCAGGATCTGCAGTCGTAGCGTCTTGGCCTCTGATCCCTGCAGTATTGCGGTGTCGTTTGCCATAAACTTTGTCGTGCCAGTCATCTGCTGCTCAATCGACCACCATGTGCCAACGCTAAGTTTAGCGCCGGTTTCGTTATGGCCTTCCAGGAAGAACGAGCCGCCGTCGGCAGCGGCCATGCTGTTGGTAATCGTGAAATGCTTTGGAAGCGTATCCATGAAACTATGATACTCCCAAGTTCTTGATTTCGGTGATCGATAATAATCCGAGATATCGATCACAATCTGCCATAATATGATCGATATTACGAGGTTTATCGATCATGACCTGGAACTGGCAGTTACCGGATTGGCCGCACTTTACCTGGGATGCACAGCGTCTGGCCACGGCAGAGCGCGAGTTTGTGCTGGGCTGCGGCATACTGCAGGGTGCGATCAAGCACCTAAGCGACGATGAACAGAACTCCTTTATCGTCAACGCCATGAGCACGGAGGCGCTGACAACCTCGGAAATCGAGGGAGAGATCCTTGATCGAGCCAGCGTGCAATCTTCTATCCGTAAGCATCTGGGCTTTGGGACGGACGACCGGCGCGTTGGTCTCAAGGAGCAGGGTATTGCTGAGGTGATGGTCGATCTATACCGGACTTCCGCTGTACCGCTGTCTGACGATATGCTCTTTAACTGGCACAGTCTGATTATGAGCGGCGCGAGGCATGGCGCGGTCGTCGGCAGCTATCGCACGAGTGTTGAAGCGATTCAGATTGTTTCAGGGCCACTTGGCCAGGAACGCGTACATTTCGAAGCGCCGCCATCCTTCCAGGTTCCATCTGACATGGTTCGCTTCATTGATTGGTTCAATGAAACAAGTCCGATAGGACCGCAGCCATTGCCCGCGATTACACGCGCCGGCATTGCCCATATGTACTTTGAGAGCATCCACCCGTTCGAGGACGGCAACGGGCGAACTGGCCGGGCGCTCACGGAAAAGGCGCTTGCCCAAGCTATTCTACTGCCGTCGCCAACTGTCCTTTCTTCTACGATCCTGCTAAGACGGCGGAATTACTACAGCGCTCTAGAAGCGGCGAGCCGCAGCAACGAGATCACTGCCTGGCTTACATGGTTTGCAGGCATGGCGATTGAGGCACAGCGTCGCACGATTGCCCAGGTCGAGTTCTTGATAGATAAGACCAAGCTCTTTGGCCGGCTGCGCGGACACCTCAGCCAGCGCCAGGAGAAGGCGCTGCTTCGAATGTTTCAAGAGGGGCCGGAAGGTTTCGTGGGTGGATTGAGCGCCGGCAAGTATTCGTCGATTACTGCTGCGTCGTCGGCGACAGCGACGCGTGATCTTGCTGATCTGGTCAGCAAAAGGGCGTTAACGCGCGCCGGCGAACAGAAAGGCGCACGCTACCACCTCGCCGTGCCGCTGCGGCCGGTGGCGGCGGTTAGGATAGGGGAACGGGGAGAGTTGGTCGAGGGAAGTGGTGCGTGAACTTTTGACGATGAGTTTCGATGTTTCAGAGTGCGTGAGTCTGTATTCCCCTTAGCCAGCAAGGCTTAAATTCACTCTTCCGTGGCTCGATTTTCCGGAATAGAGTGCCAGCTTTGATGCGTTTTAGAAAGAACTTTGAAAATTAGTTCCTCTATACTACTATGCAACATATCTGTCATCTGTTGGGCGTTGAAAAACCGAGTTATTTCGTCTTCGACTTGGACGGTGGCATTGCGCAGTAGATCAAGCCACTCCTTCTCAGTATCTGAGCCTTTCGGAATTTCGATCCTGTTAACGGTAAAAACTGTTGTGCCATTATCCTGTCTATCGAGAGACCAGTCGATGCAGAAACCGCATTTAGAGCCGGTTTCGTCCGAACCCAAAAGAACGATTGTGCCGCCATCATTGAGCATGCCGCCGTCGGTGATTGTGAGGCTTTTCGGAAAATTATCCATGCTACTATTATCCAGCACACTTCACGTCAAGCGCCAGCTCAGTTGGTTAGAGCACCTAACTCTTAATCAGGGTGTCCGGGCTTGTACCGGGTATGCAAAGAACCTAGGACCTACTGTTCCAGAGACAGTCGTTCTGCCAACTGAACTGCCCCATCATCCCCAACATCAGGCCGCGCCGAAATTGCAAAAGTTACGCCTGCTTGCCACCGCTCACCATCTCGCGCTCCGTTTCTGCTTCTCCACTCTCATGCCCACCCGTCCGCCGTGCAACTTCGTATGCTGCGAACGCCAGTATTCCCATTCCGCACATAACGCCGCCCATGGGGTGAGCAGTGTGGTCGTACAGCGCGCCGGTGAAGGAGCCGGACAGGCCGCCTCCGCCGGTTTGCATTCCTCCTACCAGAGAGGATATCACGCCGGCGATCCTGGGGAAGGGGTGCATGGCTGCGGCGGTTGCGTGGGGCGCGACGATTCCCATGGCGAACAGGTAGAGGGCGATTGGGATGAGTACGGGCCAGACTCCGAGACCATGGACGAAGGAGCCTGCGAATATGGCTGCTCCGGCGAAGGTGAGCAGCATGACGCCGATCCGCAGCAGGCGTTCCGGAGATGTGCCCCGGCGGATGAGGGACTTGTTGATTGTCGCTCCGGCGAGGAGGGCGAGTGCTGCGCCGCCGAAGTAGAAGCCGAAGTGTATTCGGGGAATGCCGTAGACATCCATCAGGACGAACGGGCTGCCGGAGATGTAGGCGAACAGGCCGCAGTAGGCAAAGCATACGATGAGGGCATGCGCCACCGATGTCCGATCGGAGAAGAATGTGCGATAGGACGCAAGGAGCGTCGCGGGGCGGACTGCGTCGGGATGGGCCGCGCTGTGCGTCTCTTTGAGCGTTATGAAAGTCGTCACGGTGACCAGGAGGCCGGCAATGGCAAGAACGGCGAAGATGGCGTGCCAGCTGGACTTTGCCATCAGCAAGCCGCCGAGCGCCGGGGCGAGAACGGGCGCGAGGATCATTACCTGGGTGATGTGCGAGAACACGACGGCCGCGTGCGATTTGTCGTAGGTATCGCGCACAATGGCCCGCGCGATGATCGGTCCCGAGCTTGCGCCGATGCCTTGCAGCACGCGCATGGCGATCAGCATGGGAAGCGATTGACTCAAGACGCATCCCGCGCCCGCAGCCGTGAACACGATCAGGCCGGCAAGCAGGATGGGGCGGCGGCCATAGGCATCGGAGAGCGGACCGCAGATAATCTGGCTAATGGCGTAGCCGATCAGGAAGAGCGTGAGGGTGAGCTGCGCTTCAGCTGCTGGCGCATGGAACGTCCGGCTGAGAGAGGGAAGCGCCGGAAGGCTCATGTCGATTGAGAGGGCGGTAAGTGCAGTCAGCGCGCCAAGAAGGAGCGTCGACGGCGGCGCAACGGCGTGGGCTTTATTCACGACGGTGCGCCTGCGCTCTGATCCGGCAGGAACGCTACGATCTTGCCCATCAGGCGCACAAAGTCTACCGGCTTGGTCTCGTACTCGTCGCAGCCGGCGCCCAGCGCCTTCTCACGATCTCCCGCCATGGCATGCGCCGTCAGGGCGACAACCGGAATATCCTTTGTGTTCGGATCTGCCTTGATCCGGCGGGTCGCCTCCCAGCCGTCCATTATGGGGAGGCTCAGATCCATCAGGATCAGGTCAGGACGATGCTGTCCGGCCATGGCCACTCCCTCAGCGCCGTCCACGGCTGCGATGACTCGATACCCTTTGCGTTCAAGCCGGCGAGTGAGCATGTCCCGGTTGTCTTCGTGATCCTCTACCAATAAAATCGTTGCCATGGATGATTTAGTTCTCTTAGGACTCATTCAACAATAAGCGCTTCGCAAAAATGGCAACAAGGGTGCACTTTGCCCGACTGCCAAAGAAGGCGCATTGAGAAGGAAATCCGCTCTCGAAAAGAAGCGATAAATGCCGCGAGCGGCCTTAACTTCAGCGGCGTTGCTCGCAGACGTCATCAGTGACGCCGCGCGAGCAGAATACAGGCGTCGTCGCGCAGGGAGCCGTTTCCGAATTCGCGCGCGCCGTTCAGGATAGCATTGCCCATGTTCCGTAGGCCCGGCAGATTGCGCGCCTCTTCCACAAGCTCCATCATGCCTTCGTAACCCAGCAGTTCGCGTCCCTTGCGCGATTCGGTAATGCCGTCGGTGCACAACATCAGGATGTCGCCATGCTCCAGGCGCGTCTCCAGCAAATCGTAAGCCGCCTCCGGATCGATGCCGAGGGGCAGGCTGTTATAGGGCACAGGCTCCAGAATGCCGCCGGACCGGATCACGAGTGGAGGCTCCCCTCCGGCGGAAAGCAGTTTCATTGTGCCCGTATCGGGATCGAGCACCGCAAGCACCAGGGTAATGAACGCTTCCTCCTGCTCGCCGTCGAGCTGTTTTGCCTGACAGAGGAATGCGTTCAGACGCTCTACCGCGCGGGCGGCGGAATTGATATATTCGCGGGCAAATGCGCGCAGGACGAACTTCACCTGCATGACGCGTACGGCCGCCGCCAATCCCTTGCCGGACGCGTCGGCGACAGCCAGGACGATTCGCCCGTCGGGAAGCCGGAAGGCATCGTAGAGATCGCCGCCCACCTCCGCCTCGCGCCACGCCGACTCGTAGAGGGTGACGATGGACATGCCGTCGAAGATGTCCTCAGGGATCGGGAGGATCATGGGCTTTTGTAGGGCATCGGCGATCTGCTGTTCGCGCTGGTAGCTCTGCTGCAGCGCGGACATCTGCGCTGCTTCCAGATCCCTGAGACGTTTCTCCCGCAAACAGGCTTCGATCCGCGCGCGAAGCAGGATGGGGTTGAATGGCTTGGTGAGGTAGTCGGCAGCGCCTAATTCGATACACTTGGCTGTTGTATCGATCTCGTCCATAGCCGATATCATGATCACCGGAATATTGGCGAGTTTGGGGTTTTGCTTTATGCGTGTCAGCACTTCGTAGCCGTCGATACCAGGCATCATGAGGTCGAGCAGGACGATATCGAAGTGTTCGGCCTCAAGCATCGCCAGGGCCATATGGCCATCTTCCGCCTCACGGCTTGTGTGACCATACTGCCGCAGACGCCGGGTAAGGAGATCGCGGTTTTCGGGGAGGTCGTCGACGACCAGCAGGTATCCTACTTCCGTTCGGGGGCGGTTAACGCCGGGAGCTCCGATCGGCCGTGCAGCCGGGCCAGGGGCGATCGAGACCAATTTTGTAGCGAGCAGGGCGCTGAGGTCCAGCCCGGCTTCCTGAATGCGCTGGAGATCCGGAACAAGATCGGGCCTGCCATTCTCAACGGCCTCGGCCATCATCCTCTCGGTGTAGCCCATAATGCGGCCAAGCGGATTATTCAGTTCGTGACGCAGCTCGCCGAGCGCATCGGGTTCGGATGGACTTGGAGGACCGGACATGGATACCAGCGATCATTTCTCCGTTAAGGCGGCGGCTTCGGCGCATTGCGCCGAAGCCGGTAACTCGTGACTCAGATCTTACCCAAAACCTCGGCTGTTCGGTTCCTTAAAGGCGCTCTACGGTGGGGATTCCCAGGAGCGACAGTCCGAGGGCGAGTGTTCGAGCCGTAAGATCGCAGAGACCGAGGCGGGAAGCTCGCAGATCCGGCGCGGAGCCGAGCACCTGACAGTTCTCGTAGAACACGTTGAACTTCTGACTCAGTTCGAAGAGATACGCGCACAGCCGGTTCGGCATGTAGTCCTGCGCGATCCCAGTGACGATCTCGTCAAGCCTCAGCAGATGCTTGGCGAGCTCGAACTCGCTGGGTTCCGTCAGCACGAATGAAGCGTCGGACGGCGCCCCGTCTACAGTCGCGCTGCCGGTTTCCGTCTTCGCCTTTCGGTAGATACCCTGCACTCTCGCGTATGCGTAAAGCATATATGGCGCGGTATTGCCCTGAAGCGCCAGCATCTTATCGAAGCTGAAGATATAGTCGCCTGTTCTGTTCTGGCTCAGGTCCGCATACTTGACGGCGGCAATGCCAACATCGCGCGAGAAGTTTTCGAGGAACTCCGGCGTCTCCTGGCGGCCCTCTTCGGCAACACGCGCCTCGATCATCTCTCTCGCCCGCTCGATGGCCTCATCAAGGAGGGCCTTCAAGCGTACCGTGTCTCCCGATCGGGTCTTGAGCTTCTTCCCATCGGGGCCGAGCACGAGGCCGAACGGCACGTGGACGAGCGTTACATCATCCGGCACCCAGCCTGCCATGCGAGCGGCCGCGAAGACCTGGGCGAAGTGCTGCCCCTGGCCGGCATCGGTGACGTAGACGATCGTTTTGGCAAGGTCGACATTGATTCGATATCGAATGGCTGCGAGGTCGGTTGTCGCGTAATTGTATCCGCCATCCGACTTTCGCACGATCAGCGGCAGCGGTTCCCCTTCGCGGTTCTGGAAACCGGGCACGAAGATCGCCTCAGCTCCCTGCGTCACGGTAAGCAGGCCTGCCTCATTCAAATCTTCCAGCACGGCGGCGAGATACGGGTTGTAGAACGATTCGCCCCGCTCCGTGAGGTGAATGTCAAGAACATCGTAGATATCGTTGAAGGCGTGGCGTGACTGGTCGCAGAGAAGCGTCCAGGCGCGAATGCTCTCTTCGTCGCCGCTCTGCAGCAGCACAACTTCGCCTCTGGCCCGCTCCTTAAAGTCCTCGTCTTCGTCGAACCGGACCTTTGACCTTCGATAGAAATCGACCAGATCGCCGATCTCGAAGGTGCTCTCTTCCGTAAGGGCTTCGGGGTGGCTCTCCTTGAGATAGCAGATGAGCATGCCGAACTGCGTGCCCCAGTCGCCCACATGGTTCAGCCGCAGGACATCGTGCCCGGCGAACGTGAGGACGCGGGCGATGCTGTCGCCGATAATTGTCGACCGCAGGTGCCCGACATGCATCTCCTTGGCAATGTTGGGACTGGAGAAGTCGACAATGACCTTCTGGGCATTCGACTGCGGAATACCCAGGCGGGAGTCCTGTGCCACGGTATGGAGCTGTTCATGGAGGTGCTCCGCTTTGAGCTTCAGGTTGATGAAGCCCGGTCCCGCGACGGACGGCGTGTGGCTGAGATCGTCGACATGCAGGTGTTCGAGGATCTTCTCTGCAACCTGGCGCGGCGGCATCTTGAGCGTCTTTGCCAGCGGCATTGCGCCGTTGAACTGAAAATCTCCGAAGTCCGGTCGGCTTGCCTCAACCAGGATCGGATCGACATCGGCGAGTCCGAAAGCCTCGGCTGTTGCGGAACTGAATCGGGCTCTCAGGGTTTCTAATGTGGAAATCATATTGGTTTCTCAGGCCTCTCCGGTAATTCCGGCCAGGCAGGGAATCATTTTACCTCGTAATACAGCTGCATCGTTTGCGGGTAGCACAACCATAACGTGGGTAGAATGGACGCTAAGCCGGATTTTGTGCGGCAGAGACATGCTGCTGCCATTACCATTTTCTAATATTACTGTGTCTCCTTGAGACGCGAAGTTTCTGCAGTACCTACAGGCAAACGCGTCATGATTATCGAAGGCAGATCATTCGAGAACTCTACAGATCTCCGCCTTATTACAGACTCCATATCGAATCTCATCGCCTATGTGGATAGCGGCCACCGCTATCGATTTGCGAATCGGGCCCTGGAAGACTGGTTTGGGCTGTCGAACGACCGGATTGTGGGCACACGTGTTCGCGATCTGCTCGGCGAAGAGGACTACGAATTCGTCCGCCCTTTTCTCAACCAGGCGCTGCGCGGGGAGCGTGTCTCCAACGAACGAACGATACGCAGCTCCGACGGCCGGGAAATTCATGTCCACACTACCTACAGTCCGGATGCCGATTCGTATGGCTCAACTCCGGGCGTCGTTGTTGTGGCTACCGATATCACCGACTTGAAGCGAGCGGACGAATCACTGTCTCAGGCTTACCGGCGGGCTGTCGGCTTGAATCGTGTCGGACAGGCGATCCGGCAGCGGCGCGCTCCGGAGGATGTCCAGCGTATTGCTCTGGAAGTTCTGGCCGAAACCCTGGGGGTGGATCGTTGTCTCTCCATGGTCGTCGATCGGCCAAGGAACTCTGTCGAGTTTATCGGCGACTGGCATCGGCCCGGGCTTCCGGACCTCAAGGGCAAGTACTCTCTCTCGCAGTTCGGCGTCAAGATCGAGGAGATATTCCCCGCGAACAACACGCTCATTGTGGAGGACGTTCATAACGATCGCTTTTCGGCGACCACAATCGGCGTGCTGGACAGTATGTACATCAGCTCATTCGTAGATGTGCCGCTGTCTGAGGATGAAGAGGTTGTGGGCATTCTGGGCGTCAATATGGCGGAAGGCACGCGTGTCTGGACCCGGGAGGAAGTTGCGTTCGTGGAGTCCGTCGCCTCACAGCTTCGGTCCGCAACGGAAGCGAGGCGGTTGCTGTCTCAGGCGCAGGCAAGGGCTGAACGGCAGGAACTGATCAATAGAATCAGCGCCGCCATTCGCACCGATATGGACCCCGACGGCATCCAGTCCATTGCGGCCAAGATGCTGGGCGAGGCCCTGCATGCCGACCGCTGCCTATATATCACCTACGAATGGAACCAGAGTCGGATCACGGTGGAGGAAGATTGGCGGCGCGAAGGGTTAGCGTCACTGGCGGGCGTCTATCCGGCGACGGATTTACGCCGGTCGATGAACCTTCTATTCCCGGACGGCTCTACCGCGATTTTTCGCGATGTGGGCGTGGATATGCCCGGCGAACTGACGAACATCGCAACGCGTCTTGAGGTGCGCGCGCTGCTGGGCGTCCCGCTCTATCACGCGGGACGGCTGGCGGCCGCGGTGTTTGTGGGAATGTCCGACGATCGCCGGGAATGGACGCCGGACGAGGTGGATATCGTTCAGCAGGTGGCAACATTGACACGCACTGCCGTGGAAGAGGCCAGTATCAATAAGCGGGAACGGGCCATTGCCACGGAACTGCAGGCAGCGCTGCAGCCGCCCCTCCCGTCTCCGGCAGAGCTGGATCTGGACGTGTTCTATCAATCGGCCCTGCACGGCGCGAGCGTCGGAGGCGATTTCTACGATGTCTTCCCGCTGGCGTCCGGCTCGTATGCTCTGATCGTGGGCGATCTGAGCGGAAAGGGGCTTGCCGCCGCCGCCCAGGTCGCCACCGTTCGAAATATGCTGCGCTTCGCGCTGCACAACGCTGCCGATCTCGTCTCCGCCGTGACGGCGTTGAACAGGACCATCGTGGACAATACGCTGCTTCCCGGTTTTGCCACACTGTTCGTGGGCTGCTTCGACCCTGCCACGCATATTTTCTCTTACGTTAATTGTGGGCAGGAAGCGGGCCTGCTGATCCGCGCGCAGGGTGGGGAAGTCGAGCTTCTAGCGCCGACCGGGCCGACCCTCGGTATCGATGCCGATGGAGAGTATGCCGGGGAGCAGCTCGCGCTCGCGAAAGGCGATGCGCTGGCATTCTTCACGGACGGCTACACGGAGGCCGGTCCTGATCGCGATTCCATGCTGGGTGTGCAGGGGCTGGCGCAATATGCGCGCGATATGGGAACGCCGGCGGATGCCGAGCAACTCGTCACCCGCCTGACACAGCGCGCATTGGACTGGGCAAAGGGACAGATCCGCGACGACATGTGCCTACTCGGCGCAATCGTGCGCTGAGGAGGTGGGCGCATCTTAAATTACTAAGTCCTCCATCCCTAGTCCCGCCATTTTTGCGAGCATGCTCAGCCTTGTAAATTCGCTCGTTCCCAGCTCTGCTTTAAGGATAATGTTGATATTAAGCTGATCCGCCAGCGGTATGAGCAGCTGGGAAATTTCCGGACGGCGGACGACCACTACGCTCGGGCGCATCTCTACTTTCTTCAGTACATCAATGAAGACTTTCATTGATGTGTCCAGCACTTGATCGAACGGAACGATCTCCATGCCGATCGGTTCGAGTGAATCTGCATCCGAGGCGGTAATGGCGAAGGGCATCAATTCCCGGCCTGCTTTGTCCTCCAGGGCTTGTGGGAACGACCAGAAATCCATCTCAAGAATACCGTCGCTCATTGTTAGTTTTTGCAGATCGTTAACAACATTGTCCGTGAGAAGCGTAACCGGAATGTTGATTTCAGCGAGTTTCGGCTCAAATGATCCAATCCGCCAGGCGCCGTTTTCGAATATGTGAACCGGCGTCGCAGCTTCCAGCTCAATAAGCTCTACTTCCCGAATGTTCTGGCGATGCTCTGAGACAATGTCGATTGTTCGCGTTAGCGCCAGCGACAGGTAGCGCGCCTCTGCGCCGTTAACCTGACGAGGCGAGTATCCCGGATCGAATGCCCGCACGAGGGGATAGGCGTTTCTTCCCGTGAATTTGAGCTTGTGAGTCTTAAAGCGCGCGATTTCCTCATCAGAAACCACCGATCTTGCTTGAAAGGTAATGCCGATAGCGTCGGCGGTTACATAGAGATCTGTTTCATCAACAAGTCCCACCTCGTTCACACGCCACAGAGAGTCGTATCCACGCTCTCCTCGATAGAGCATAAATCCACTGATGTCGTCGCTGGCTCCGATAATCGCGAAGATGCCGTTCTCGCCCGTTTCGGGATTCCGGATGAACTCGTTGTGCTGGTCTGACAAAACATCCCAGGGATTGGCGTCTCGATATCGGCGCACAGCGTCGTACAGCGCCTTCCACTCGGCATCTGTCGGAGGAGTGGCGGCGGCGTCCGCCGCGCCTTTCGCCATCCGTTCGGCTGCTCTGTCGATCCAGGGGAGGGGAAGGCCAGGCTTTGGAACCAGTTGAGCGAAACTTATATTGGCTGCTTCCAGATCGAATGCTTCCGGATCGTATTCGTATCCCAGCCACTCCAAAAGTTCCTTATGATCCGGGTGCTTGGGGTTGCTCATCGCCTCGATAAGGTTGTAGTAGCCTGGAACGCCGCCGCAGTCCTCCGGCGGGGCGGCGCGAGCGCCGTCGAGACAGATTGGGGCGGTAAGGTTCGGATCGTTGCCTTCGATCTTCTCAACCTTGATCTGCACTTCCCAATTGTCACCGAAATCGTAAGTGTAGAGTATCCGGCTTTTCTTGGTGAGTTCCAGCTCATCGAGAGTGACATCGGCCTCATCCTCGGAATCCGGTTCCTCGTCTCCTTCGTCATCGACTTCAGAGAACTCTACATCGTCCACATTGAAGTTATGGAGGTGCGCGTCCTCCCAATTGAAGACGTCTTGAAGGACGGTATGGAGGTCTGCAAGTGTAAAATCTCCCGGCAAACGCAGCCGTCGCCAGATTGGTGGCTTAATATCGGCAACTGTGCATTTCAACTCGTATGCGTTCGGTGCTATTTCCGTATCTACGATATCCAACAGTCTGTCTCCCAATTTTCGAATAAGCCTGTCGCAAGGCGAGCTTTCATAAACGTCCCACGTCGCTCAAACGACGTCGTATCCGTTCCGACAATACGCTTTTTGGCTGAAATATCCTGCCCATATTTTGGCAATCTCTACCTGGAATAGTAAGTCTGTTCACTGAATACCGGTGCGTAATGAAAAGCTCATCCCATTTTAAATGGCGCTCCTTCGGTATACTTGGCCAACTGCCGACGATAGGAGAGAACCATGCGAGAAGAATGGAGCCGGTCGTCTCGGGATCTGGACCTCAGCGAAGCGGATGTTACGGCATTGATACAGCCGGCGTTTCCCGGCAGGAAAGTTGACCGGTTTCAGCGGGCGATCGGCGGTTTGGCAAATACGAACTTCGAAGTGTGGATCGACGGGGAGAACACACCCGTAATGCTGCGCCTGCTGGTCCGTGACGGAACGTCGGTTGCGCGCGAAGAAGCGTTGAACCGACTGTCGCTTGGCGGCGTTCCAATGCCGCGCTTTATCTACGCATCGCCGGATAATCCCGTGACTGGGCATGCCTATATCCTGATGGAATGGGTGGACGGTGTACGGCTTGAACTGGCGGCGTCAGCCATGAAGCCCGCAGATCTTATCAAGATCGGTTGCGAACTGGGAATGGCACTGGCAGCGATCCACGGAGTGAAATATGCTCAGACCGGTTTCTTCGACGACTTACTTGAAGTCGCAACGCCTGTGCTGATGGGCAGCGAGGGCTTGCTGGGATATATGGAGCACTGCCTTATCGAAAAGAAAGGCAGTCGCCACATCGGGGCAGCATTGACGAAATCGCTCTTTGCGTTTGTGCGGGAGCATGGAAGGCTGATCGATAGTTGGAAAGATGCGCCGTCCCTGGCGCACGGTGATTTCGGCGGATCGAATATCCTCGTCAGAGAAAGTGCGGATACCTGGGCGGTATCCGCGATCCTGGACTGGGAGTTTGCGTTCAGCGGAACGCCGTTCTTTGATTTCGGCAACCTGCTTCGCGCGCCGCTTGGCGATCTGCCCGGTTTTGCGGAAGCCGTTAGGGTTGGTTATCTTGAGGCAGGAGGATCTCTGCCGGACGATTGGCAGCTGCGCAGCCGCATCTCTGATCTATTCTCGTGGTGCGATTTCCTCAGCAAACCCAATCTGAACGCCGCGTTGATCCGCGATGCGCGGGCGAATATTGAGCGGACGATTGGGCTCTCTATACCGATTTCGTGACAGCCTTGACGCTCGCTGTCACGGGAGAGTCGTTTCCAATCGAACGCGTGGCCCGTAGGGCGAGAAATCCGGCCGTAACGTAAAGCGCCGAACTCAGGAAGAATGGCGCGCCGGGCGTCTTTTGCTCAAGGCTCGGCTGCGTGAAATATGAGAATATGCTGGAACCGATGAACGGTCCCAGAACGGCGGCAAGGCTGCCGAGGCTGGAAAGAGCTCCCTGCAGCGCGCCCTGCTCATCCTCTCGCACCTGCCTGGAGAGAAGGCTCTGCGTAGCCGGACCGGCCAGGAAACCGACCCCCCCGATCAGCATGATCGGATAGATCACCCAGCCAAACGGGGCAAGCGCATAGCCCAGGCATTCCAGCGTTCCGATGAAATAGCCCGACAGCATCGTGCGCCGGTCGCCGAGCCTTGGCAGGATTATTCGGCCAAGCCCGATCTGGTATATCAGCGCGATCAGACCGAACACGGCCATACAGATGCCGTTCTCGCGAATGCTCCAGTCGAACTTTGCCGTGGTGAACAGGACCCATGTGCTGTTCAAACATTGCATTCCAAGGTTGCCCACTGCCAGCGCGCCGGTCAGCCCCCAGACGATCGGATACTTCCCAAGAATCAACATCGCCCCGACTGGGTTCGCGTCGCGCCAGGAGATGCGCCTGCGATTTTCCGGCTTCAGCGATTCCGGCAAAATGAACCAGCCGTAGAGCAGGTTGGCGAACGCAAGCGATGCGGCGATCCAGAAAGGAAGCCTTTCCCCCAGCGAACCCAGCACGCCACCGGCTGCAGGTCCGATAATGAAACCGATCCCGAATGCCGCCCCGAAGATGCCGAAGTTCTGCGCCCGTTTCTCCGGCGGACTGACATCGGCCACATACGCATTAGCTGCCGTGAAGCTGGCTCCCGTAATGCCGGAGAGGATGCGTCCGATATACAGCCAGACCAGGCTGGGCGCAAGCGCCATGATCACATAGTCGACGCCGGTAAACAGGAGAGACAGCAGCAGGATGGGGCGGCGGCCGTAGCGGTCGCTGAGTGATCCCAGAACGGGCGCGAAAATGAACTGCATTGCGCCATACAACGACATCAGTAAGCCGTAATGCCGGGCAGCTTTATCCAGCCCGCCGTGCATCAGATGGGAGATAAAGGTCGGCAGAATAGGAACGAGCAGTCCCGTGCCAAGCATGTCGATCAGGAGCGTGATAAAGATAAATACGAGGCCGGGATTGCGTTTCATAGAGGGATATTGCCGATCCGGGACGTCACTGTCCTGGTAAATGTCATGATGCTTTGCGACTTAATTATAAATTGAGGTGAGAGAAGATCTCACTGGCAGGAACAATATGTGATAGATGGGAGTTCCGCCCTGGTCTCGCAGGCCCAGAATATCATCCCACAAGAAGATGATGCTTTTGCCCTAAATCCAGGCGTAATTTGGAGAAATTTCAGGTCTCGATCGTATAATGGCCTGAACATCGACTTTGTGCGGCTATGCCGTTCAAACTTCTCGCCAGAACTTGTGGCGAGTTCTATTTCGCTGGAACGCCGGCTGTTGCTAAAGAGAAGCGCGGCAGTCGCAGGGAAGATTTAAGGACACGGCTTACAATGCTATACATGAATCGGCGGAACATCACTGCCATGAGCGCTGCCCTCGCTGCCGCATTGCTTGCGCCCGCCGCATTTGCCGCGGGGACTGCCGGCAGCCCGACACTGGATGTGGGAGATCCCGCTCCCGTCTTGAAGCCTGCAAAATGGATCAAGGATACTCCCATTCCCACGTTCGAGAAGGGGCATGTCTATGTCGTCGAGTTCTGGGCTACCTGGTGCGGACCGTGCAAAGCAAACATTCCTCACCTTACGGAACTTGCCAAGACGTTCAAAGGCAGAGCTGAGGTCATCGGCGTGGACATCTGGGAGTCGCCGGATGCATCCATCAACTCTATGCCGAAGGTTGAGAAGTTCGTGAAATCGCAGGGCGATCACATGAACTACCATGTGGCTGCGGACGGAAACGATAACCGCGTTGCCGATGCGTGGATGAAGGCGGCAGGCGAGGGCGGCATTCCCGCCTCGTTTATCGTCGGCAAGGACGGAAAGATCGCGTGGATCGGCAATCCTGCCCTGGGAATTGAGCCGGTGCTTGAGCAGGTCTTGGCGGACAAGTTCGATGTGGCGGCGGCGCGCGAACTTCGTCATAAGCAGGTTGGACCGGCCCAGGCGATCAACACGGCATTGGGCGCGAAGGATTATGCAAAGGCGCTCGAACTCACCGACGCGGCCATTGCCAGTAATCCGAGCAACGGCCGTGCTTATGAGATGTTCCGCTTTGTGGCCCTTGCGCATGTAGACATTCCACAGTTCGAGAAGATTGCGCGGGATACCATTACACAGGCGAATGGAGAGATTTCGGTCTACCAGATGTTCTGTTCGATCCCTGCTTCCGAGAAGGATCTCTCTCCCGATGTCTATAAGTTCGGCCGAACCCTTGTCGATGAGGCGCTTCAGAAGAAGGAGCGCGAGTATCTGTTCTATGCAATGGGAGCGGAGATGGCCTCTCAGCTTGGTGATAAAACAGGCGCGGTGACCTCTCAGACGGCTGCCGTAAAAGCTGCGGAGACCGATTCGCACTGTCCGCCGGAATTCCTGCAGATGCTCCGCAACAGCCTGGAGAAATTCAAGACTGCCGCGGGCGCGTAAGGCGCTGCTCAATTGGCCCATGCCGCCTATGGGTGGCATGGGCCAATGTTGTGACTCATTTCGGAAGTTTAGTTCTTCACCCGTAACTTAAGGATCACCACGACCGTTGCAATCAAAACCGCCAGCAGCGCAATTGAGCCGGAAGCGCCACCGACAACTGCATTCGGAGGATTGGCCGCAAAGATTTCCGGATGTTCCTCTTTAAGCCTGGCAACGGGGGCGACGAACTTTATATAATAGATAGCGCCCATGACCGCAATGCCGATCAGCGCCGCCAATATTTGCTTCTTGTTCATGTCGTAGCCATTCGCCTCTATCCTCTTGAAGCTCTTATGTGCCGTTGTCTTACTTGATCAGCGGCCCCTCGACAGCGCGGAACTCGATCGTCTCTTTGGCTCGGTCATAGATGCAGTATTGCGGCATTCTTACACCGTCGCGGCTGTAGCCGATTGCGCCGGCGCAGATAATATAGCGGTCGTAGGGATCGAGTGAGATCGGTTGGTTGCGTACGATGATTTGCGGGAGCGCTTCGGCGGAATAGGGTGACTTCTCACCGTAAAGCTGCGCTGTGTGGGCATGGCCGACGAACATCAGGCGGGCTTCACACTCCTCGAACACGTTCCAGGCTTCGTACTGGTCTGTGATCTGGTTCTGTTTGTAGCGCGGTGAGATGTGAGCGAAGATCATATCTTCTTCGATGAGTGTATAGGGCAGTGACCAGAGGTACTCCTGAAGGTCCCACGGTAGCGCGACGTCGTTGTTGTCGTCATGGTTACCACGGACGCATGCCATGCCGCTGTCGCGGACAAACCGAACGCACTCCACATCGCCGTCGCCGCCGTCTACGATGTCGCCCAGGCAGAGGATGCGGTCGCATCGCTGCGCCTCAATGTCGGCAAGCACAGCCGCCAGGCCCTCGAAATTGCCGTGAATATCGGAAATGAGGGCCAGACGTTTCATGCATTATATGATACCTGGCGAGCAAACAGGCTTCATGACGAAACCTGTTCAAGACTGACCCGCACGCTTATCGAGGATGATCATTTCGGCCGAACTATCAGTTGCTTGCCGGTCTGCCGTACTTGGCAAGCAGAGCGGACTTGGCATCCGCGAAACCGGCATCGTCGAGCGCTGCGGCTACCCGGTCGACGTCCGCCGGTTTTGCATAGAACCCGCTAGCCGCCATCTGAGCTATGTTCACGAGCTTCTGCTCATCGCCGCTGCGCCATTTTTTAGACTGATACATCTGCAAACCCCACGCGTAGACATCGGCCTTGTCTGGATCGAGTTTTGCGGCTTGCCAGAAGGCTGAATCGGCCGTAGCCGGATCGCCGGCAAAGCAAGAGGATGTCGCCAGCCGGAGCCATGCTTTGCCGTAAAACGGGTCTAGTTGCGTGGCGTGAGAGCTGCAGGAAGCCCAATCAGGATATAGATTGCTCACAAATGCCTGTTCCGAGTCCGACATTTCCCTGAAGGCTTTTGATCGCCGCACCTCCTGCGCTTCGTTGGAGATCGAGTAGCCCAGTGTCAGCCAGGCATCGGGACTGCCCGGAGCGGACTGCATTGTCGCCTCAGCCGCTTTACGTTCCTGTAGCATCTGTTTGCTCGTTCGGTAAAGCCAGGCTGACGTGAGGTTGAAAAGGTAGTTGTCGGAGAATCTTATTGTATCTTTCTTGATAAGATCGGTGTGCGGGATAAGAGCCTCGGCATTGTCAATAGCCACTTCGGAAAGGGCAAGTGGGTTTGCAGGCGCTTGAGAGATTAGCAAGCTCGCCGCGGGGCCGGCCGCGGGCGTGCTGCGGACCGACCTCAACGATACAATGGTTGCCAGTGGCGAATGTGCAGCCAGCGATTGCAGATTGGTCTGTTGTGGTTGTGTCAGGTCGGAAAAGTCATCGGCTAGCGTCAGCGGGCCAAGAAATTCCAGGTCCGCAGCTGTGAGACCTGTTGACGTGGGAATGTCCGGATGGGCAGCGCCAAGGCTTTTCGCCATTTTAAGGGCGATGCCTGGAAGCTGCGCCGTAATCTGGTCCATACTGCCTTCAGCCGTAACCGGTGTGCCGATTGGGCGATTGCTCGGGATTTTATAGAGGTGATAGGTCAGTTTACAGTGATCTTTTGTACCTGTAAGCGTGCCGACGGCAACTTCCGTTGCGCCCAGAATTCCTGACAGACGATCGGCTCGGGAAGCCGATTCGACGGCAAAAACGGGCGAACTCAGTTCCTGGCATGCGCGCTGCAAGTTGCCCAATGCAGGCGTCCTGCTGAACTTCGGCTGTCCCGCAACCGCCAGGTTCAGCCATCCTCCGGCCCCCTGGGCGAAATTACGCAGATCGCTGGAGGTCACAGGATTACAGATGACGACTCCCGGCCCGTTCACGAACGGAGAGAGGCGAGAGACAGGCGTATCATTCTGAATTCGCGATTTTAGATCGACCGGCGGCTGCGAATCGGTCTCAGGAGTGCGTGATGCGCGTATAAGTGAGCGTCCGACAAGGCCGCATCCCGGCAATGCGCCGCCCATCAATATGGCAGCGGCGGCGATTGCGGATGAGCGGCGGGTAAATGGAAAACGATTGGCTTTGTGCATGTATCTTACTTGTTGAGTGGTGTCGGGGAGAATAGTGAAATGAGGCAAGCTCAGCGCTCTTGCCTGCTCAACTGTGAATTGTCGTTTCGTTGATCGAAATTATCTTCAGAGCGGGCCGGCGTCAAGTTAATATTATACACGACAAATGACTTCTTATTTCGAAACACTGGAGGTTAAGAGGCTGCTTAATGTCAGGCGGTTAGAGGTTCTGCAGTGGGGATTCCCAGAAGGCAGGCGGTTAAACGGCCCGCAAGTGACCAGAAGGCAGGCGGTTGAAACCGCGGGCTAGAGAGTACAACAGTGCCCCTTCGGGCACAAAGAGCAGCCTATGGCTGTATTTCTTAGTCCGCGAAGGCGGACATTTGTACTCTCTAGCCCGCGGTTTCAACCGCCAGGGCAGGCAGACGAGCAAGCACTGAGTTAACTTTCGACAGTTATAGTTTCAACCGCCAGGACTTTGCATACGTCCGCTATTATGCGGCGGCGGCAAACTCGGGGTGTTTGGCAAGATAGGCGCTGAGCGGGCCTTCTTCCGGATTGCGCAGACGGGGCGCTTTCGGCGTGAAGTCGTAATGATCCACACCCAGACCACGCAGGATCGCTGCTTCGACCGGAGAATAGCCGGCATCTTCACGGTGCAGGTTCAGGGGTTCTTTGAGTTCGTACAGGACATTGCAGATGCCGCGGGCGCGCTGCAGCCGGTTCTGCGATACCGCATGCAGCAGGTAGGGATGCAGCAGAAAGAAGTCGCCCGCTTCGCCGGTGATCTCCCGATAGTCATGGCACTGCGCCAATAGTCCCTGAATGTCGAAGCCGTCGGGGAGAACGCCCTCCGGGTGTTCCGCAAGGAAGCGCGCCACCGGGCCGACGGAGTCTGCTGCGATGAAGGTGCCACCGCCTTCGGGAAACACATCGGTCATGAGGGGGATTCCAAGGAGGCCCTGGTCGGGGCTGTCGAGGAAGTGGCGGAAGTGCCAGCCATCCTTGTGCCAGCCGGGTGTTGACCCCGATGCCGGCTGATAGGGCTTGTCAGCGCCCTGGCGGAAGTTCATGGCAAACAGGTTGATGCCTGCCTTCCATTTAACGCGATCCTCGCCGCCCATGAGATCGCAGGATGCTTCCCATGCAGCGGGGGCGAATTCCGCAAGCGTCATGCGGCGCTTGGTGGGAACCCGAATGTATGCCTCTTTCCAGGTCGAGGGATCGTCGATATCGTAACCAAGATGCGCGCACTCTTCGCGCACCCATTCCAGCGATTCCTCCCGCGAGAATCCCCCGCGGATTACAATAAAGCCTTCACTGAGAAACTGTTCGTGTTGCTCCGATGTTAACATCTTCGCCAACTCCTTCAAGTTCGTCTTGTAGTAAACGCACTCTATGACAGCGGCGTGGATAATTCCTGCAAAAGACAGTAAATTGATTTATCTTTTTTGAAATCGCCTGCAAAAGCGCTATCGCAGGCGATTTCTACCGGTCAGACACCCAGTGGAGGCGCGCAGGACTTGCGTACTACCAAGCGGAGGGCATAATGAAGCCGCAGTGATGATCAATCGGCCTGGTATGCTGTTGACAATCGATGTCGCATTTGCCGATAATTCAAGACGAACGGACATAGAGTAAGTGAAACGTATTTGTGTCATTATCTTGCTCAGCGCTTTGTTGGCTCGTTCAGCCGGCGCGGAGAACCTTGCTTCGCAGAACGCCGCTATCTTACGCGATTCGCTGCATCGTCCCCAATATCAGAAAACGCTGGAATTGGCTAAGAAGATAGGTATCAAAACACGCCTGTCCGATCTGACGCCTGTTAACCCTGCAAATTTGAGCAATGCAGCCGGCATATACATCAAGATGTATAGCTACGCCTCATTGGAGGCCGGGCCGGATGAAGAATCCGCATATACCTTGGTGGATGAACCTGAGCCGGTCGAGGCCGACTGGACGGCGGCTAAATCGTTCGTTGACGGTCACAAGGATCTCATAGAACTGGCTCATGATGCAGCGGCATGTCCAGTCAGCATCATCGTGCATACGGCTAACCCGCTAACCAACCATCCACTTCTTGAACTGGGGGCATGCCGCAGGGCTGCCCGATTTTTAGCGATGGAAAGTCTGCTGATGGCGAAGGAAGGCAAGATGGACGAGGCGATCCATAATATTGATCAGTGTTTTCGAATCGGTGACCATGCTGAAAGCGACATAGCCCTTATAGGGTGGTTGGTGGGAGAGGCAATAGACTCCACAGCCTTGCGTAGTTTACAGCATATCCTGGAGATCTCAAATGGGAACCCAGACGTCGCGAGGGCAGTCACTGAATCGATCGCGAAGCATTGGAAAAAGAGAAGTCTTGCCTCCGCACTCCGAAAGGATGCTGCTCTCGATATTGACAAAATACAGCAGTGGCGCGCAGGAGGGCCTGAGTCTGTCGACATCACCGGGGATCCGAATGACAGATTGCACATTAAAATGCCGACGCCGCTCTGGCATGCTTTTATGGATGCTAACGGGACATACTTGCTTCGCATATATCTGCGCACGATACCTATCGCCGACAGTCCCTACAAATCGGCTTACCAACCACTCAGCATCATCATGGCAGGCGTCAATAATCGGAAGACTTCGGCCGACGCAACTCTCGCGCAAATTATGAGCCCTGACGCTTCTAAGCTTCTGATGACGTCAACGCGAACGCAAGCCAAGGCGGCCGTTACGGCTGCTGCCGCAGCGGTGTTCGTTTACAGTGCTGCGCATGGCGCCGAACCGGATTCTCTTTCACAAATCGGCGCACCACTTCCGCTCGATCCGTTCAATGACCGTCCTTTGCAATATCGGCGTATACCGCACGGTTTTGTTGTCTACAGTGTCGGTGAGACCAGAAAATATAGAGGTGGCTCATTCGATTCAAAAGCGCACAAGGAGCAAGTGTTCTACTGGCAGAAAAAGGTTGTCAAAACATAGATCCACATTAGCCATTTAGTGGGGGCGCACAGGATTCGCGCTCTACCAGGCGGACCGGCACGACTGAGCAGGAGGGAAGGTCCACCAGGGCGGGATTGGCGCTGTTCTGGATCTTGGCGTAGAGGCGTCGAACTCCAAGGCGGCCGATCGTTTCGGTGGGGACATGCACCGATGTGAGGGCAGGGAGGACGCGGGCCGTGAACTCAAGGTCGTCAAAGCCGATGAGGCTGAGGTCGCGCGGAATGCAAATGCCGAGCTGCTGGCAGACCTGCATTGTGTCGATCGCGCATTCGTCGTTGGCGCCTAGAATTGCCGTGGGCCGGTCGGGACGTTCCAGGCACGCCTTAATCGAGTCGTGTCCTTTGGTTATGGTGAGCGTATTATCCAGGGGAATACCGGCGTGAAAGTGGGCGCAGACATATCCGTTCATGCGTTCTGCGAAGGATACGACGGGATCAAGGCCCGTTACAAATCCGATCCGCTTGTGTCCTAGGCCGATCAGGTGCTTGGTTGCCGTATAAGCGCCGCCGAAGTTGTCCGACACGACGGAGTCGTAAGCGCCGGTCGTATCATGCGTATCGATAAAGACGATATTCGGACTGTCGGCAAAGCGCGCCACGGTATCGGCGTCAATCGCGCCAACCAGCAGGATGCCGGCAGCGGCAAGAGATTCGGGCGATTGTGACGGCGTGGAAGACACCCCGTGACGATCGGAAGTGCTGAGGATGAGGCGAATGTTGAGGTCCGATGCCTCCGAGAGAGCTCCGGCAAGAACCTGACTGTAAAAGGCGTTGCGCTGCAGGGTATCTTCCGGCCGCTCCGCGAAGAAGTGGAATCGCAAGGTCATGTAAGCAGGCTCAGGCGTCTCGACCGGAATACGCTGGCGTCTCGGCTGGTAGTTAACTCGCTCGGCAGCCTCGAAGACAAGCTTCTTCGTCTTGTCGTTGATAAGGTGCGGCGAGTTAAAGGTCCGCGATACTGTGGAGGCCGAAACGCCGGCCTGCTTTGCGACTTCAAAGATGCTCGACATACCCAATTGTGCCACCTTTCACATGATCATGTCAACGAAATAGAAATATTGCAGAAATAATCCACAATGTGTTAGGTGGCATGACCGGACGTAATTTGCGAAGGAGCAATCTCAGCGTCTTTATGATGTTTCATATCTTGTTATAACATAGGTTAAATTTATATTTCTGCAATAATTTCAGCAATTTTCCAGAATTTATGGAAAATCTTTCTATATTTTATTGACAACACTTTGAAACGCTGATAGAATATGACTGTTCGAACGTGAACACAGCCGCTCAAGGTTGTGATGGCCAGAAATAACCTAATTGTCGACGGGCAATCTTTATGCTTGGATTTCGAACTTACATTATCATTTTAAGCCGGCGTAAAGCTCGGTTTATGGGGAGATTTAGATGAAACGGCAGAATGATCATTTCGGATTTACTTTAATTGAGTTGCTCGTAGTCATAGCTATCATAGCGATTCTTGCGGCGATCCTCTTCCCTGTATTTGCCAAGGTGCGAGAGAAGGCGCGCTCCATTGCCTGTCTGTCCAATGAGAAGCAGATTGGTCTGGGCTTGATGCAATACACGCAGGACTACGACGAAAAATATCCATGCGGAGTGCTGGATACGGCGAGCGGCCACTACGGCAAGGGATGGGCAGGGCAGATCTATCCGTACGTCAAGAGCCAGGCTTTGTTCAAGTGCCCGAACGATTCACAGGCCAACTATGTCGGCCCCGACGGTTCCATTGCGCCGCCGCTCTCTTATAACGTCAACCTGAATATCGTGGAGCCTTCCTATGGTCAGCCCGCAATATCGCTGGCGGCGATGACATCTCCGGCGAAGACCGTTTTCCTCTTTGAGTTCACAGGTCAGAACGTCTACTTCACCAGCCCCACGGAAGGCTCGTCCGGCGCAGGCAGCGGTGTCGGCACCATTTCGCCCTATGGCCAGTATGTTACCGGCTACCTCGGCAATCGGACTCCCGCCAATGCCGGCTATGCGCTCTATGCATATCCGAAAGCTTTGGGCACTCACACGGACGGCTCGAACTTTGTCATGGGCGACGGCCATGCAAAGTGGCTGCGAGGCTCGGCTGTCTCCTCCGGCTGGAATGCCGCCAAGGCGACCGACCCTGAAATGCTCGGCTGCACGACATCCTCCTGGGACGCCGCCCACTGCGCCGCCGCCGGTGTCGACAGCACAGAAGCATGGAGCGCGACGTTCAGCACGAATTAAGGACCTAATTTCCGGTCGCCCATCCGGCGGTCGTCTCCCGGCGGTTAAAACCGCGGCTAGATGAAGATCACCGTTAGTGAAAAGTCCACCTACGTGGACTCCTGCAGGTATTACTTCGTGATTATTTCAATATAATCGCGTAGCGACACCTCAAGGAACCCGCGAAGGCGGGTTTGTGCCGAAGGCATTCTGCCACTAGCCGCGGTTTCAACCGCCGGGAGATGCGGGTGACAGGATTCACAGTTTCTCAAGATATATCATGACCACAAATTTGGCCCGCGCTGCTTTCGTTCTATTTCTTGGCTCAATCGCCGTTGGAGGAGCCATTATGGCGGCAAACCAGACAAAAAATCCGCTGTCGCCGGCGCCACAGGCGACGCGGCCTATGTTGAGCGTCGAGCGGCTGGGAAAGTTTGAGGCGTCATGGACATTTCCCGATCAGAAAGGCAATCCTTACGACCCTGACGAGAATGATGTCGAGGTCGTTTTTCATGGTCCTTCCGGGGGCGATGTTCGTACACCGGCCTTCTGGGATGGTGACCGGTGGAAGGTGCGTTATGCGCCGCTGTTGGTGGGACGCTATACGCTGTCTGTGATATGGAATGGCAAACCGAGCAATCCTGCCGATTTAACGACGGCGACATTCCGGTGCATCGCATCGTCCGGTCCCGGGTTTGTGCGAAGAGACGGAGCTCGTTTTCTCTTTGACGGCGAAACGCCCGTGCGCGGCTACTACCCAATGGGTATCAACCAGGCATGGACGGAGAAGGAAACACCGGACTACCCCGGCATGTTCGGGCTGATGAAGCAGAACAACCTGAACTGGGCGCGTGTATGGATGTGCTTCTGGGATAACAAGGCACTGGATTGGGCAGCGGACCGGACGAACAATCCGAAGCGCGGAGAATTTTTCCTGCCGGCGGCGCGGCGCTGGGACATGATTATGGACTCGGCAGCTAAGGACGGCATCTATGTCCAAATGTGTCTTCAGCACCATGGCCAGTACACGAACGGGCCAGATGCGAACTGGAAAGATAATCCGGCCAATGTTGCAAACGGCGGCTATCTGCAGCATCCCGAAGATTTCTTTACTGATCCGCAGGCGCGCAAGCTGACGCGGGCGAAGTATCGTTATATCGTCGCGCGGTGGGGGTATTCCAGCCACCTCATGGCCTATGAGCTTTTCAACGAAGTGCAGAACATTACCGAAGCCAGGCCGCACTTCGACAGAGTTGTAAGCTGGCACCGTGAGATGGCGGCATACATTCGATCGATCGATGTCAACCATCACCTTGTAACAACCAGCAATAGCGATCCCGGCAGTCCGCTCTCGCAGATCGGGTTGGATATCGATCAGATCCATGCCTACCAGCATAACATCCTGGGGTATTTCGGCGCGAGGCAGGAGCTTGAGGCCGGAGCAAAACCCGTGGTGGTGGCTGAGTTCGGGCCGGACGGCTCCGACTACGGTTACGGTGGCCTGAACGAGCTGTTTGCGCACGACGGCCTCTGGGCAAGCTTGATGGCGCCCGGAGCCGGCGCAGGGGGCATGTGGTATTGGGAACAGCTCAGTAAGAAGGGCTGGTGGCCTCTGTTCGATTCCGCGGGCAGTTTCACTCGCGATGCCACACTTTCCGACCTTTATCCTGCCCGGCCACTGAATGCAATGGCTACCGGGGGCGCTGCGGATTTGCCGATTACGCCTCCGCTTGGATGGGCAAAGACGACCGCCTTCAATGTCGAATTGGGGCGCGATGGCGGATCTGCGGGGCTGAACGGCGTCTCGGCGTTCATTCAGGGAACCAACCATCGCGATATGACGGAGCGGCCGATCGTGTTCCACGTGCAGGGGCCTGTCGAGTTCCGCATGGTAATTGGAACAGTTGCGAAGGCCGGATCTGACCCGCAGGTCTCGCTGGACGGCCAGATCGTAAAGGAACTTCATTATCCAGCAGGGGACGCCGACCGCGATGTGAACGAGCCCGTCGCGATTCATATCCCTGTAGGCAGCCATGCCATATCTCTGTTCAATACCGGCTTCGATTGGTACTCCGTGAAAAGTATCACTCTGCCCGCATATGCTCCTGCGCTCGGCGTGCTGGCAAAGGGGAACGACCATGGAGCGGTTTTCTGGGCCTATGATCGAGATCGCAGCCGCACGGAGCCGATCGCCGGCGGCTTTACCCTGACCGGCCTGAAAGACGGCGCTTACGATGTGCATCTCTGGGACACATGGAAGGGAACGCTTATCGATGCGCCGATGACGGCGAGGGCAGAGGGCGGAAAGCTCAAGGTAACGCTGCCGGAGGTTACGCGGGATCTGGCGGGGTGGGTGAGGATGAAGGACTAATTCATGATACGAACGATAATCAGTGACGGCTGGAGAATGACCGAGATTGCGCCGGAGAATGTGCCGGCGCATAACCATTTGCCATGGGTGAATGCGACAGTGCCGGGACATGCGCACCGTGATTTGCAGGATGCGGGAATCATTTCCGATCCCTTCTACCGCATGCAGGAGCGCGATGTTTCCTGGGTGGACGACAGCGATTGGGTTTACGAGACCGACTTCCATGTCGAGACGTTGCAGACCGCCAATACGTATCTGGTATTCGGCGGCCTGGATACTATTGCCGAGATCGAATTGAACGGCGAGGAGCTTGGCAAGACGGACAATATGTTTATTGCTCATGAGTTCTATGTGGGCAACCGGCTTCGTGTGGGACATGGACTGAACGGGCAGAACACCCTGCGGGTAACATTCCGGTCGGCTCGCCGCGTGGGCCGGGAGCGGCAGGCGGCCTGGCGAATTGCGGATGGCGGCGATACGATGCCGTCGCACTGGGATTTCTGGGACTCGCGGGCGTTTGTTCGCAAGGCGCAGTACATGTTCGGCTGGGACTGGGGGCCGGTCCTGATCTCGGCAGGCATCTGGAAGCCCGTGGAACTGGTGCAGATTCCAACTGCGCGTATCCTTGACTATCGTTATGATGTCGCATTTCAGGATGACGGCTCGGCACTGGTAACAGTGGAAGCGTTTGTAGAGCGTGCGCCTGATGCAGTGGATGCTCCCCTTGCTTTGACGATCTCTCTTGGGGATGGAGCGCTGCCAGCCTCGGTTACGGTTCCGGAAGGATACGGGAGGATCGGCGCTTCGGCAACAATCAGCATTCCGCATGCGCGACGCTGGCAGCCCAACGGAGTGGGAGAGGCTGCGCTCTATCCACTTTCGCTAACGCTCACCGCGAACCGGCAGAGCGTCGACTGGCTGAACGGCAGGATTGGACTACGGACGGTCGAGTTACTGCACGAAATGGATGCCGATGGTCTGGGCCAGGGCTTCAAGTTCCGGGTGAACGGGAGTGACATCTTCATCAAGGGCGCGAATTGGATACCAACCTATTCGTTCCCGTCGCATGAGAAGATCGGCGATCAGATCAGAGATGCCGCCGAAGCCGGATTCAACATGCTGCGGATCTGGGGCGGTGGCCTGTATGAGTCCGAAGAGTTCTATCGGCTATGTGATGAGCATGGGATTATGGTATGGCAGGACTTTGCCTATGCCTGTTCCTACTATCCCGATAGCGGAGAGTATGCGGAGGCGTCGCGAACGGAGGCTGTTGCGGCCGTGCGCCGTTTGCGCGCGCATGCATCTCTGGTGATCTGGTGCGGAAACAACGAGAACGACACCATGTACGACACGGATTGGGGCAATCTCAAGCCGTCGCGCTACCATGGGCATAACCTTTACCATGAGATATTGCCTTCTGTTATTTCCGAGGAAGATCCGGGGCGTGCCTACTGGCCGTCGTCACCGTTTGGCGGCGAACATCCGGCGTCGGATGATTTCGGCGACCAGCACAACTGGGATGTCTGGCATGGCCGGGGCGACTGGACGAACTATGCGGTCAGCCGCGCTCGCTTTGTGTCCGAGTTCGGCTTTGCGGCATCTTGTGGGCTTGCAGCGTGGAATAGCTGTTTGGCTGACGAGGACCGCTCCGCCAGATCGACTGCGGTCCGATGGCATGATAAGACGCGCAAAGGATACGACACATATCTGGGCTTGATTGCCCTGCACTTCCCCATGCCGGAAACGCTCAACGACCTGGTGTACTACAGCCAGCTAAATCAGGCGGAGGCGCTGAAGTTCGGGATCGAACATTATCGCCGGAACAAGGGCCGGTGCTGGGGCACGCTGTTCTGGCAGCTCAACGACTGCTGGCCCGTGCAGTCTTGGTCGGTAATCGATTCGGCCGGAGAGTGGAAGGCCGCGTTTTTTGCCAGCCGTAAGTTCTATGCTCCGGTATTGGTATCGTTGGTTCGCTCGGGAAATGAAGCGCTGGCATATATCGTCAATGACCAGCTCTCTGCTGTTGAGGGAACGCTCAGCTTTACTGTGGAAGACTTCGACGGCAATGTGCTGAGCCGCATGACGCAGCCGGTGTCTGTCGTCGCAAATGGAGCCGCACAGGTCGCAGTAATATCTCTGGACGCCTCGGCTGGCCGCGAGCGGCAGACATATATATATGCGTCTCTGGACTCGTCGCCTGGTCGTGTCGATTTCGGGGTGCCGGACAATCTGCTGCTGCTCGCCGAGCCAAAAGATCTGGCGGAAAGTGGCGCGCCTATCGTAACATCAATCACAGATCACAGTGCGTCTCACCTGAAGGTGACTCTTATGTCGCCGAGGTTTGCGCCTTATGTGTGGCTGAGATCGCGTGGTGAAACATTGCGCCTGAGCGATAACTTCTTCCATATGCGCGCCCATCAGACATACGAAGTTCTGGTGCGCAAGGATGATGATCTCGACACCGCAAACGATCTCAGCGATCGTTTGGTAGTGTCGGCTCTCGATGCCCGCATCGAACAGGCGGATGACGTCGAACTTTCGAGTGTCGTAACCGCGTAATCGAAGTGGTGGCCGGTAATTGCCGACCACTCATCGCCTCATTATAACGAGGACTGGATCTTGTGCGGCCTGTGTGGATGCTGCGTTCTTTAAAGCATATTCTTCGGCACAGGAATGGGAGCGGCAGCGGGATAGCGGAACAGAACCGCCTGTTTAGGCGGTGTAGCGCCGGCTTTGCCGCCGTCGAAATTGCCGTCCGGGCCGGCGCTGTAGACGACGAACCCGTTATCGCCTTCCGTCCGATATCCCAGCGGTTTACCTGTAAACGGATCTGTAAATCCGTCCGGCAGTGCGGCTGGGAACTGCCCTGTGTGGGCTTTCGATGCGAGGATGGCTGCCGCCGCCATCGTCACCTCCTCGTCCGCGCTTCGTCTGTCGTCTGATTTGTCACTTTCGGCTAAAACAGCTAATATCGCGACAGACATGGCGTCTACCGGATTGGGATGACTGTTTTGCTCCTCAGTCTTGGCTTTATACGCCCCGGCAAGCTGTGCGAATCGCGCGCGCCGCTGCGTTGCGGGCAGATCAGCCGACGCGATAATGGCGCGCGCGCCAGCGAGGAATCTGGCCTGTGAGGCATCGAGGATCTTGATGATGAACTCTCGCTCTGCAGGGGTGAACGGCGGCGATTTCGGGGGCTTCCCGCCGGTATTCTGATCCAAGCTGACGTTTGCCGCGACTGCGTCCGGCGATGCAGTGCGCAGAATATTCAAGCTTTTTAGCTCCTCCGCAACTTCTCCAGTCAAGCTTTCCTTGAGCGACATAACCGGCCGGGCTGAATGGATTGCCGCGCCGATATGGTTGTCGATATCTTCGTTGGGGCCTGCGAAATAGAGGATGTCCTTCATGCCGGACAGAGTGATAGTCTCCATCGCCATGCCGACAAGATAATTGATATATGCCGGATGTGATGTGACCTGTTTGGCAGCCTGGAAGCCCAGCGCTTCGGTTGCGATAGCATACTCATATTTGCCGTTGCGCGCCTGAAGATACGCTTCTGTTTTAATCTCTCTCGATGTTTCGCGCATCGTCGCATAGGCTGTAAAAGAGTCGTCCGATAGTACCAGCGCCGGTTTTCCGGCAGCCTGGTGGAGAAGATCGAAAATGTCATGGTTTTCGTCGAATATCTTCTGAACGCGGGCGATCTGTTCGGGAGTGTATTGGTATCGATAGCTGAGTGTTTGGGCATAGTTGGGAAGCGCCACATCACGCTGTTTTCGCAATGCCTTCCATTGGTCGTAGAGAGGCGCCGCGTTCGTATCGGCCGAGATTTCCATCTTCGGAGCGACTAGCGGGATCCCGGCCTGCTGTGTCAACGCTTGCTCCCGCTGGAGATCTGCGGGGCCGTCCTCGATCTGCTTCAAGATTGTCTTTGCTTCAGGATCATTTGATTGCTGAAGCGCCTTCATGTATGCGGTGGCATTCGTGTAGTCCAACACAGGCGTGGCTGCCGATGCCACAGCGCCTGATATCGACAGAAAAGTGATGAAGCCAAATAACGCAGATCGATTGCCCATGATTTCTCCCGATGCAGCTATAGATAGTGACTTAACGCGCACCTGCGTTCATGGTTTCTCATTCAACGGATTCCACAAGGAGTAAATGCCTGTTCAGCACTCACGAGGCATTTGAGGTTGCAAAAGAATTTGGCGACTATGAAGCCATGAAGCAAGATGGTGCGACCTTGCAGGTAAATTACTCTAGTTGACCTGTGTCCACCTGGTTCCAGGTTATTGATATGTTATACTATAAGGAAGTCTGCTTAATATGTTTTATGGAGGTTCGATATGCGCCGCGTCTTGACAGCAGTTGCCGCCACTATCCTAGCTCTTGCGGTGGCTCCGTCAGCCATGGCTCAGCTGAATTCGACCAATCCGTTTTCACCGAGCAATAATCCGTTCAGCCCGCGGAACAATCCTTTCAGTCCAAAAAATAATCCATTTAGCCCTGAGAATAATCCTTACAGCCCCAAGAACAACCGGTATAGTCAACAGAATAATCCCTATAGTCCTCAAAATAATCCGTATAGCCCGCAGAATAACCCATACAACCCGCAGAACAATTCTTATCTGCATCCGCGGACGCCGGGTTCTACGTCTACTTCTCCATCCTCTACCACGAATGGGAACTCGTGGGGACACAGGTACAACAGTATCAGTGGAACGGACGAGCAATCCAGTACGCCAACATCTGGTTTTGGACAGTTCCAGGATCCTCCAAAGAAAAAGCTCCAGGCCCTCTATGATCGTGATGGTAAGGCGCTGGGATGGACGGACGGCAAGGAGATCTATGATCGGAGTGGTAAATCGACGGGCTTTATAAACGGGACCACCGTCACAGCTAACTCGGGCGAATATGTTGGGTCCTACACGCATGGGTACATCACCGATCCGACCGGAAAGCCGTTCAGCTATGTCGATGGCGCGCATGGTGGGCCAATTACGCCAATCCATCAAATTCCGCCGATTGCGCCCATTCCGCAAATTGCGCCCATACATCCGATTGCGCCATTAAGACCTATGCCGATTCTGAAGTACTCCTGGTCTGATGAGCATAAAGACGACTCCGGCCACTAGCAACATGCAAGCGCGAATCGCGCCGTTCCTGATAGAAAATGCCCTGCTTCCGATCGGAAGCAGGGCATTTAATCGTTTGCAGAGGCATTACTTTCTAGCTCAAGGTCTAATCTTGCTGTTGGCGCTTCTGAGAAATCAGGGTATAGAAAGCCACTATGGACGAAAAGACTATCAAAAAAATCGCCAGGATTTGGCTGGGTGGCACTCTGATCTTCGCCGGCGTCAGCCATCTGACATTCGCGCGCAAACCGTTCGAAGCGCAAGTGCCGGATTGGGTGCCGCTCAGCAAAGATGACACGGTTGTCTATTCCGGCATCGCCGAAATGGCCCTGGGCAGCACTCTGGTTCTGACCCCCGAGACGTACCAGGAGGCGGTGGGGAGGCTGGCTGCAGCTTTTTTCGTCGCCGTCTTTCCGGGCAACCTCTCGCAGTATATCCACCATCGCGACGCTTTCGGGTTGGATACGGATCAGAAGAGGTTCGTACGGTTGTTCTTTCAGCCGGTGCTGGTTTTGTGGGCATTGAAGAGTACGGAAAAAGTAAAGGGCACAGAAGAAGACTGAGGGAAGGGATAAAGGCAGCGAAAGGGCATAAATATTGGGCAAGGGAGAATGGGCAGTAGGTCAATGCTATTCTTGCTGCTTGGCCTGTTCCCCATATAGAGCCATCCCCAAATGCTGATTTTCATGAACTAACCACCGTTTTTAGCCTATTCACCGTCTGTTTCCGGTTGTTCTTCCGTGATTTCGCTTGAGAGCAAGCCTCGCAGCATCGCGACCGCGTACTTCTGTCCTATAGGCGACATCGCCGCCACAAGCTTTGACGCTTCCTCGGCGTGATTGGCAGGGTGGGGGCTTCGCTCTCGCCGTAGAAATAGGCTGGATCGACGCGGAGCACCTTGGCGAAGGCGACCAGGTGCTCCGTGGTAATCACCGTGCGGCCCGCTTCCATGGCAGCAATCGTCGGCTGTCTGCGGTTAATGGCTTTCACGAGCGTGGCCTGGCTGATGCCGAGGTATTCGCGACGCGCCTTCAGGCGTTTGTGGATGGGGTCAGTCATGGGTGAGTCAGTCTTTGAGGTGTAGACGTTTGTGAGTCGTTAAACCGAATTTGGAGGTAAGGCGCAACGGGATCGGGTTTTCTAAATATATGCCGAGTAAAGATGTGGTTTGGCTGAGCGGAGAGGTAAAGACCCCACCGTTTACTCTATCGGCGCGCATTGAAGCGGGCCTTCTCTTACGCAGACTTCAGGAGGGTGAGATGCTTGCTTTGCCGCATTCACGTCCAATGCCCACTATCGGGGCGCATTGCCATGAACTGCGGATTCGCGATGAGCAGGCGAATTGACGCATCATCTACCGGATCGACGCCGATGCAATCATTATTGCCGAAGTATTTGCCAAGACGACACGGGCCACGCCTCCCGAGGTAATCGAGAATTCTCAGTGCAGATTGCGCGCTTATGACAATGCATGAAAGGAAATGCCCATGACACCTGAGAAAAAAGCGCGTTTAGAGGCCGCCGGCTTCACGGTCGGAACAGTGGCTGAGTTCCTGGGGCTTTCTCCTGAGGAAGAGCAGTATGTGGAATATCGCCTTGCTCTGAGCAAAGCGGTACGGGAACGGCGGATCGCGGCTAATGTTACGCAGGATGACCTGGCCGTCAAAATTGGATCAAGTCAGTCTCGTATTGCGAAGGCTGAGAAGGGAGACGCCTCCGTATCGACCGACCTGCTGCTCAAAGCGCTCTTTGCCACCGGCGCAACTACATCCGATGCATTGCGACTACAAGGACGCGGTAGACGGCGTGTGCAGATTCGGCGCGTGCGCAGATATCAAGAGGCGTAAATAATTAAAAGCCCATCCTGATTACCGGGGTGGGCTTTTTATGTCGCCGGAGTAAGTGTCATCGAGGGTCACACGCAGCCTCAATCTCAGACCAGGGCCGACCATCGGTGCGGGGCGTGCTTCGCACTGCGCCGATCACACCGATTCGGCGCATGTGCTCTTCCATATACTTCGGGTTCGTGGACAGATCCGCCGGCAGGCCCTCGACCGTTCTCGCCTCCTCGATAAGATCGGCGATGCTGCGGCCACCCAGATCGGTAGGAGCGCCTAACGAGTGCGCGTCTGTGGACAATAGCCTAAAAAGTTATACTCTTGCGGACATAACAGTAAGTCGAGAATATGACTAATTCACAGTCGTCTTACTGGTTGTGAGTATTACATTAGATTTTTCAGAATTTCATGATCCTTTGAAGATCCTCGAATAATATTTGTTTATAGCGATTAAACAATGCTGTGCGGAACAGCATGGGAGATCGATATTGACAGAATATCGAGAGGACAAAGGAGACTATATGTCTAGTTTGAAGCCCAAGTTTAGCGGCCTCGTGCTGCTACTGTCTTTATTCGCGCTGGTGTTGGCATCGCCCCGGCATGCCAACGCTCAGACCGCGACTGGTGTCATTGATGTGAATGGCTCACACCCAAACTTCTTCGAATGTACGGACGGCGGTACGCTCAGTGCGTCGGCCTATTACGAATGGAATGTCTATATTGATGGCGGGCTGGTGTATTCGTCGGGGAAGATACCGCTGAACGGTTCCGTAAATCTTGTTGATGATGGCTTCTATGGAAGTGGTGGCCCGTCTTCGGGAGCGTTGCACGGGACCCATACCTGTCGCTTTGAGTGTGCTGCTATGGAACCGTTCCCGGCTGGAATGACTACAATTTGGGATACATCTAAGACATATACCTTTCCGTAGAACTTTCACCCCATCGTACCCCCCCTCCGTAAGGCCGGCGCTATGGATGGTTGCCGGCAGCTTCACTTTCCACATTCAACGCTTCAAGCTCTGCCCGTTCCAAGCGAGGCAGGGCGATGATCTGCATAATGACATAGATTACAATGCCAGCGCAGCCACATGCCACAAGACGGAACCACATCCATTTCCAGAGAGGGTAGAGTTGGGTTATGGCAATCAAGGGGCCGTACAGCATCATCAATAAGCTTGACCGGCGCGTTCGATAGCGCAGCTTGACCTCGTTCTGTCGACTGTACAACTCGGCATCATCTGGAGTGGTGTGGTTCGACGGCGGAGGCGGCCACACGCCAATCTCTTTATTCATCCTCAAACCTCTCGCCGTCAGATCGCTCTTGCTTTGCCAGGATCGCTTTAACGCTCTCTTCGAGATTATCCCGGCATGTTGCATGGATCCAATCCATATCATCGGCGCTTAACTCTACCATCCTCACCCCATTGGTTTTGTGTTCGCATGAAGTTGCGCTTCCAATCGCTCCACCCGGTCCTGTAGCTCACAGACCTGCTTCTGGTTCGCACTCTGCGCCGAGGCCGCCATGAAGAAGGCCAGTGGCAAGAAACAGAAGAAGGTGATGAGCCCGGGCCCAAATGAGTGAGGCGTTACAGCAAAATAAACGGCTAACTCGATAACGGCTAATGCCGCAACAAAGAGAGGCGCCGCCCAGTGCGGATTAGATGATTTTGAACGCATGCTAGTTTTCCTTCTCCACGCGGTGACATGTACATGCTATTTCAGACACCTGGAATAACATAACGTTGCATATGAATCTGCCGGACGTGTTCCCGCTGAGCATGGGCATAGATCATCGTGGTCTGGATCCGATGATGCCCCAGGATCTCCTTAGCGGCGAAAAAAATCCGGCATCTCACATCTTCGGTGTTCCGCTTTGCGTAATATTTCCGGCTGTTCTCCTTGCCATCATATTTTGAAGCTGCCTCGCAAATAGAGTCTCTTACTACGCGGACGACAAATGATTGCCATTCATTTACCCTCTGCTTGGCCTGTTCCCCATCTAGAGCCATCCCCAAATGCTGATTTTCACGAACTAACCACCGTTTTTAACCTATTCACCGTCTGTTTCCGGTTGTTCTTCCGTGATTTCGCTTGAGAGCAAGCCTCGCAGCATCGCGACCGCGTACTTCTGTCCTATGGGTGACATTGCCGCCACAAGCTTTGACGCTTCTTCGGCGAGATTGACAGGGTGGGGTGCAACTTCGTTCTCGCCGTAGAAGTAGCTGGGATCGACGCGCAGAACCTTGGCGAAGGCGGCGAGGTGTTCCGTGGTGATCACGGTGCGGCCCATCTCCATGGCTGTGATCGTCGTGCGACTTCGGCCTATGGCTTTGGCAAGGGTGGCCTGATCGATGTTGAGATATTCGCGGCGGGCGCGGATGCGCTGCGGTACGGTGGTGTCTGTCATGAGTGGGTCAGTCTTTGAGGTGTAGACGTTTGGGAGTCGTTATACCGAATTTGGGGGTAGGGCGCAATGGTTGCGGTAATGGTATAATCGGACTAGCCGGAACAAGGTCAGGCAGCTGTTTCGTACTTAGAACTCATGATCGCCAAAAAAATGGAAAAGACGAAAACATCCCAATCTAATGAAAACGGGGAAGGCCAACTCAATCCTGAACTAGACAGATCCATTGAACGTGCCTCGGCCATGCTCTCAATCACGTCTAGCTTGATTATCATTGGGTCTGTGTTTAGTTTCTATGGGTTTGCTCGAAGGATAAATTTTGATAGCCCACACCCCTTAAACGCCATCTTTCAGGGGCCTCCTCTCCAACCATGGCTTTCCCTGTCATATTTTGCATACATAGCAGCGGTCGTTGTAATGTTCTTTACAGTCAAAGAAGTCGCTCACATTAGAGCGCTCCGCAAAGGGCAAAGGGCAAGGAAAAGCGCTCCTACCACGAAACCGGTCAGCCCGTTTCTACGTGGCGCGGCGACCCTCCTTGACCTGCGTGGAGCTTCTGCCAACCCTTACCGGGGGATAGATCCCAAAGTGGCCGACAGTAAGGCCATAGAGAGCGATTGGGCACATGTAGGCGCAGCGATCGAGGGCGCTATTAGCAAATATCGTGACAGTTTGCCAAAAGACCCGACATCTCAGGTGATGAATGGCCGATCCTGAAGAAACGACTGACCTGCAGACAGGTGAGACAACCGAGCTAGAAACACAAAATACCGACGATAGCGCTGGCCGCCATACATCTCCCCCACAGGATGTCCTTGTTCGCGACATCTTCAGTATCGTTGCTGAGAGCATGCACTTTTCGGGGCCGATCCCTCCCCCGTCGATGCTTAAGGAGTACAACGAAGCTGCCCCGGGCGCGGCAGACCTCATTCTGAAGATGGCAGAATTGCAGCAAGCACATCGTATTGAGACGGAGCGAGAAGATACTAAACGAGCCAATCGAGGTCAAATATTAGCATTTCTTCTGGCGGCTGGTAGCTTCGCGTGCGGCACGATTACAATCCTGCACGGTCACGATACTGCTGGTACGATTTTCGGAGGTGGAACGATTCTGAGCTTGGTTTATGCCTTTATCCGTGGAAATGCCAAGAAGGAATAAGTTCCTCGATACAGATTCTATCAATGAAGCCGCGTCCGTTTACCGGAAGCGGCTTGTCACTTTACCCCCCCTCGACCGTTCCCGCCTCCTCAATAAGATCGGCGATGCTGCGGCCGCCCAGATCGGCAGGAGCGCCTAACGAGCGCAGGGCGTGAGGCGCAGACGAGGTATGAAGCAGGCTGCGCAGATACGCCGCTTCATCCATGCCGGCCTTGGCGGCCTCGGAGCGCAAAAGGGCTTCCTCTTCTATACTGAGTTCTAGCGTGAGTGTCATGGCTTCGGACCTCATAAAATACTTATTTCAGATACTTTATACCGAATCCGGGGGCGCGGCGCAACTGTTGCGGTGGGGACGGGGCGTGCGGACGTTGGCACACTCCTTCGTGTGGTAGCTAGATATCTCTGGGCTCTACTTTGTCATTAACGGTATCAAAAAATTGTATAACATTGCCTTTAATTTAACGGAGTACGGAGGGTAACTTGCTACTCGTTTGGAAAACTGTGTGGCATATCCATTAAAAACCAATCGAGATTCTGGTTGAAGACTTGCATACACTTCCGCAAATATTGAAAATATAATGTCTTGTCTGGCACATGCGGCGCTTTCGAGTAATGCGATTTTTCGTGCCTCTTCATCCAAAGGTAGGCTCCACACGACATTAGGCTTATCTGTATAAAATCGACGAGACAAATTGCTCGACATCGCTGATGACATAAATATTTCAGAATAGCTTCCTGGGTGGTAATTCATATACTCGCGTGTTTTTCGCTCATAATGGCGATACGGGTCAGACCTTACCTTTACTATTGTGTCATCATAATCAGTGTCACGCCAATTGAAGTCTGAATACAAATCGTAATTTGATGTCCATACTAATTTATGATTATTCACCTCTAAACGCTTAATATCAAAATTTCCAATGGTCGAGCCAGCCGATAACTCAAAGCTACTTCCTGTATTTAATGTCGATATAGATCGACCTGCGAGGCGATTCAAGCTAAGTACTGCGAAGTAATTGGCATAGTATAGAGTGACGCCAGACCAGCTCAACTGTCTTCGTTCTGCAAGTGCTTCATAGGCTACCAGATGGCTCAGAGATCTGAAACCAAATCTTAGAGCCTCAAAAAGTTGCGCACGGACTAAATCATTACTGAAGTGATTAATTGGTTTTTTTACATCAGTTGGAAGCAATATAGTACCATTCCCAAGTATATCCTTTAAACAGCTGCACGGAACAACACCGAGGCTTCCAATTTGAGTGGCAATTGAACTTACTGTTTTCATACTAGAGTTGTAGGCGTTTACCTGTTTCTGCTCCTACGGTTTGCTCTATAGCTTCCAGGATACTAGTCCGAATTCTTTCTGCAAGTCGTTTAGAGGCAACCGTTCCCTGTTGTCCACTGTATACTCTGCCTGTCCACGGTATGCCTTGAACAGGTTTTATTACTTGGACAATATGTTCTATTTTGAAATCTGAATATTTCTCTATCGTTTTTGTGAAAATAGTTGGCAGTACAAGCATTAGCGCATTAAAGCCGGTTGTCTTTGTCACAATACTTTTATCATCAAACCAAAGATGTGGTAAAGTCTGTCTCACAGCATTGAAATAATTCCGTATTACACCACGCTGGTCTTCCAAAGCAAACTTATACTCATTCGTGTGTGAGATTATTCCTCCAGGGCGTAAATGCGGAATCAAAGCATCAACAAAAGTACCTAAGGAGATTTGCCCTAGAACGCGGTCTGAAGTCAAGCTGATTCTTCCATAAAATGGCGACTCAGGATCACGGGTGAGGCTACGCGCAATATCACTAGCTCTGGAAGTATAAAATGCTTCCTTTGTATCGTCATCCTCTGAAAAATATTCTAGCAGATCATAAAGTAGTGACTTGTCCACTCCTTGCTGATATGAGTTAATGTCAATGAATAACCGGGCCTGCTCGACAAGTTCGAGACCAGCAAATGCACAAACAAGAAACTGAAAATCTTCAGGAGTCGCAAATAGTGCCTGGCTTTTGATAAGCAGATCCGCACCGTACACACGGTGCTGACCATCGATAATCCAGGCAATCGGTGCCGACGCGGAAAAAGTTACCGTTCCAGCCGCGTCATCATAACGAAGATAATCTTCACTGTCGAAGTTGAGCAAGATACTACTTGGTAGTACACCTCCTGCCTCGACATAACGCTTTATAGATTCAGCACGTTTCGGATCAAGAATGCGTTGATAACCCGCTCCTCGATCCTCAGAGCGCCTACTAACATATGCGATCCTAACGATTTCGTCCATCGAAAGGCTGAAAGCAAAAAAAATACGGTTGTTCTGCTTGCACTGAACCGCTCTTTTCGTTAACATTTCGTCCATCAAGTACTGGCTCCGATTTAAATATTTGGTCGTGAAGTTTTTACGACGGAAAATTAGGTCAATATTTTCTGTATAGATCTCAGTAAAGAGGCCATTTGCAGCTTTTGCGCTATAATTATCTAGTGCCGGCCTGATTGACGATAGACTCAACCGTTACTGAATCAATATACTTGAACGAGTATGTCATATTTTCCACGACTTTTACTTCTTCCATGTCTTCGTCTTTTACGCGTCATACGTCCACACGCTTTCTTCCATCTTGGAGCAGGCCGGACAACAACCCACGAGAATTCTGGCAGATCTGCCAGGATTAACTGAAGGGATCGTTATCAACTTCCCTGGCATTCAACTTCGTCACCAGGTAGCCATAAGGTTCACGCAACCTTATGGCCGGCGAAACCATCAACAGACGCCTCTTCAACCTCGTCAAAATGTTGACTTAAGCTGGAAGCAAATAAGACTTGGCGCCCATTTTCAATCTCTTGGAGGATATCAAGTAAGCACGCCTTTGCCTTCCTGTACGCAGTATCGACATCCCCATCAATAGGCCAAGATAAGAGCAATCGAGCTGCATCGTCCGATCCAGGATCCATTTGCGCAAGCAAATTGACGCACTTACCTTCTATCTCTTCAAAACTTATTTCGCATGCAACCGCTAAATTAATGACACGGCTCTCAGAATCTACAAAATACATCTATTTTCCATTCTGCCTTATGCTTATTTCAGTTCGCCAACGAGTCCATATAGTGCTTCATCATTTCCATGTTTAGCAAGTTTGCCTCCCTATGGCATTCATAAAGTTCACGACGTAGGCGAAGATCTTCAGATTCAAATTCGTCTTGGAGATCCTTTAAATATTCACTTCCATGTAAATCTCCCATACTAATTGATCCGTCTTCGTCATTCTTTCGACGTTGCAAAGTTTGTCGATCAATGTAATAATGAAAGATGCGATCCAATAGATGACCATAACGATCATCTATTATCTGAACGGTAAGATCGCCCCGTTCGAGATCCTCAATATAGACACGTTGAGCGTTTGCCCATCGCTTCATTACTTCCGCAACCTGGGTACTAGGGGCTTCATCAAATGCGGATTCAATATCCTCTTCCCATGCAATCGAGAGCTCCGATTGTTCTAGACCACAATTGTCGTACCACCAGAGAACCGCACTAGTATATTCGCCATCGTGTCTCCCATCTGGCAGTGCCAGACCAAATCGCCCCACATCGTCGAATCGCTCAATCGGAGCACGTTTGTTATTTTGGTTCTCAACGTCTGGCGCGAGCTTCGCTCCATACCAGATCTCAAGCTCCCACATCCAATTTAGGATATAACTTGTTGTCGGTGCAGTAAGCGCATGCCCCATTAGATCTTCGAAGCTTAAGCGATAAATCCCGTTAACTGCCAAACCAAGTAGTCTTGATGAATAGTGAGGATGATCGAGGAGAATATCTTCTTCCAGCTTCTTAAGAAAGGAACTGATGTCACGAATCTTGTAACGAGCTATAATATCACGGACGATTTTAACTGTGTGGTTAATAACATCGTGTCTTAATTGTTCATCCGCATGAACTATGGTGTCATCGCGACCACCATCGAAATAATAGAGACGGAAAGCCCTTACAGCCATATAAGGTTCAAGACAGGCAGCATGATGGCGAGATCTGTACCCAAGGATCCCGAGCCGTATTACCTTAAACATAGCTACACAAACCGATGCAATGCCTGACGCTTCTGGCGTCGATGGTCCAACGCGACTTTCACCGCGACCATCTATCCTGGTATTCATGTATCGCAGTGTGGCATTGAGCAGATCAACTAGACCAGCCCGAATACTATTCCATTCCAGGTCGTCTTCTTTAGTCTCGTCGGTGAGGAATTCCGCCAGATCGAGCGGCGGTTCATCGGCAATTACAGACTCCGTTGCCGACCTCATCCAATGTGCCCATGCAATTTGAATGTATTCTTCGTATCCTTGGTCAATCAGATCAGCTGCGTATAGGTGAAGCCAAGACGCAGGCACTTGAGGGATCGTAGCGGTAATCTCAGGATAGTCAGCAGCCCTTAGAAGCGGATTCGGATCGACGCCCATCCCGCGAGCGAAGTCGATAATGAGTTCCATCGAAGCTTTCTCTCCGTTTGCCATCATGCCAATAGAAGAGTGGCTAACGCCAGTTTGCCTCGCTGCATCTTTTAGCGTTAGCCTATCTTTGTCACCCCAACGAAGAAGCTTTCGTACCAGCTTGGCCAGATCGGGATATGGTCCAGGTATAGGTGCGTCTGGTGAAACGGACTTTGCCATCGACTAAAAACAACTCTTCCTGCAACAAGATGCGACGATTTACAACTTTCATTGTGACACCACAGTTACGGTAAAAGTCGCACTATCAGACTTATATCCGTATTTTTTTTTGGAAATAAAGATGTTTTAGGATTGAAATAGTCGAAACGAAGTGATATACTCTTTATATCCAAAAAATTTTACAGAAATAGAGAGGGACGAATGTTCACAAGAGGTCAGTTGATGGAGATTGACGAAAAACTTCGAAAAGGTGTGTTGCCAGAAGTGATTGCAGGAGACTTCGGGCTAAGTTATACCGGTTTTCGCAATGCACTGTATCGGAGTGGGCAACAATGGGAGGTTACTCGAAAACTTGTACCCACTGGCCCTGCTGACGATATACAAGCGACAAATGCAATACAAGAAGGCGCTCTATGCGCCCACACATAAAAAGAGCCCGCCGGTCGGCGCCAGCGGGCTCTCTACCTTTACTCAGCGTGAACTGAGCATATGAAAGGCTACGATGGTTATTTTACTCGAAAGACCACTCCCGGCGCAAGTGCCGCCATCAGACCTACCGGTTCGATCAAATATCACGCACATCGTGCGAGTGGACGATGATCGGCTCTTGCCCACCTTCGAAGCGGGCGATATGCTTCTCGTAGACCGCGAATTCGACGCATCTGTTGAGGATCCGGAACAGATGGCGCTGCTGCTGAACTTCTGCGGCAATCTCGAAATTCTGACTGTCAAAGGCGCACTGCGCACGGATCGGATGAAGGGCGGCTACTTTGTTGCCATCGTCCGTGGCGTTTACACATCGTTTGGTCTGAGGGGGATATGATGACTGCAACACTCGCTCCACAGCTTTCCAGCCGTTCCCAGATTGCGCGCGCGTCGGCTGCTCTTGCGTCCCCCTGCAACGTTCGGGATGTCGTCTCACCTGTTCTGTCTCGCACGGACCTTGCGCTCTATCTATATAACGCCGTTCCTCAGTACGAGCTCTTTATCGGCGACACGCTTCTTTGTAACAAGACGATCGAGCCGCAGGCCGGCGACAAAGTTGTCTTGTTATTCCGTGGTGGACACACAGACGTCGTGAGCTTCGACGACTACACCGTAGCGCCGAAGGCTGACATTCACATGGTTGCTGTCGTTTTGGGCTTCATTCGAAGCATGGGGGAGGCGTAGGCAGTATTCCTGCAATGGACACGCCCGCAACGGATATTCCGTTGCGGGCTCCGGAGATTACAAATAAGATTGCAGGATGACAAGTGCGGCAATGCGACCCGTTTGGCTGCCTACTACTGCACTTAGCCAGGATTCACTCTATCGTCAGCTGGTGCGCGTTTGGCGTGCCCGTAGCCACTGCAACTGCGACAGGGCCAGCCGTAATGGCTGATTGAGCTGTGTTCGTGGCACCTACACGGAGATCAAATAATGGCTGAGTTTCTACCTGCACAACCTATCAGACACGAAGCGCTGGAAAAGGTTACGCGTTGCGAAAAGAATTTCCGTGAAGCCAGCGGCCATACCGGTTGGCTCCATCTCATCAGGATCTAAGGATAACAAATGCCCAGGGCAAAAAAGACTTGGTATCGGCTGCACGTTGAGTTGCTGCGCGATCGTAAGATCAGGCGGCTTCCAGCGGCTCAGCGTTGGGTCTGGATCGCGTTGCTCAGCATTGCGCGCCAGTCACCAACGCCTGGAACACTGCTCCTCGATGACGGTTCCGTCGCCGTTGTCGCAGATATCGTCGACGAAGCTGCCGTCTCAGACAAGGACGTTCGCACCGCCATAGAAAGCTTCATGGCGTCCGGGATGGTCCATCTCGATGGATCCGCGATCGTCATCACGCAATGGCATGAACGTCAATTTGAGAGCGATAACGTCACGGCGCGCACGCAGGCACATCGCGACCGAATCCGCAATTCCCAATTTGGCGAGGGCGATGATGAAGGCAATGGCAGTGAAGAACACAGTTCGTTGGAACGTTCCTACGGGTGTTCCAACGGCAGTTCCTATGACGGTTCCTACGAGCGTTCCGACGAACAGCCACCGGAACAACCAATGGGACAGGATAGGAACGTTCTTGGGAACGACGTTGGAACGGTTTACCCTTCGCGCGATCAGAGTCCCAGAGTTACAGAGAAGACAGAGGATAAGAATAAGAACCCCCAAACCCCCAAGGGGGTTGCATCGCCTCCTTTTGACGCTACGCAGGTTGGAAATGGGACTGTTGGCCGCAGTAAGATCCCACCTCCCAAGCACGAACCAGAAGCGTTTCGGAGGTTCTATCAGCTCTATCCGCGGCACGACAATCCGGGCGATGCGGCGAAGGCATGGCAGAGTGGGGCACCGTCCCCTGACGATATCACCGCTATCTTTGCGGCCCTGAAGCCTTTTGAGAATTGTAAGCTTACGGCCGATGAAACCACCAAGGTTAAAGCGCCTGGCCCATGGCTCAGAGCAAGGCGGTGGGAGAGTGAAGCGCCGTTCCCAGGACTGCAGATCCATGCCGAGGAAAAGCGCCGGCAGGAGATCGCCGCGATGAAGGCCGTAGAGGTCGACTTCCAAGTGAAACCACCGCCAGGTACGGAGTTCGATTGGGGCGCTACGTTAGCCAATGCCCTGGCGCCGGTAGATCTGACATCCGATCCGACTACGCTGAATTACACACCGCCCCGGCGTCATGTCGGAGCATCAATCGCCGATATCGCAAGAAGGCATGCACAGCAAAATGGGCAGACAAACGCAAACTAGGGCATCGCTTCAGGAGAGTGCTACGCCCATCCTGGGAAGCTATGAGCCGCCGCACAACATAGAGGCGGAACAATCGACGCTTGGCTCCATGCTGATCGACGGCGAGGCTGCTGAACTCGGCATAGAGATCCTACGACGCGAGGATTTCTACCGACTAACACATCAGACCATCTACGATGTGATCGGCAGTCTCCTAACCCGTAATCAGCCCGTGGACTTGATCACCGTGCAGGCCGCGCTCAGGGACATGGAAAAACTCGATGAGATCGGCGGAATGTCGTATCTCACCAGCCTGTTCGACACCGTTCCTACTGCTGCTTGCCTGCCGCACTACGCCGAGATCGTTAAGCGAAAATCAATCGCTAGGGAGATCATCAATACCGGTCTTGCCCTAGTGGGCATCGGTCGGTTTGAAGCAGAAAACATTGATGAAGCCATTGACCGGTCTGAGCAGCTTGTGTACAAGATCCGCCGCGATTCTGCGGGGCAAATAGGGTTCGACATTGAGACGCTGAGTGGCGAACTTTATGACTTGAGCAACAACAATAGTAACGATGACGGCACTCTACTCGGCCTTGCCAGTGGCTATCCCGAACTCGATCGGTTTACACACGGTATTCGAAAGAAAAAGCTGATCGTCATTGGCGCCCGTCCCAGTGTCGGAAAGACCAGCCTCGCGACGGGGCTTGCCTTGCACATTGCCGACAAAATCCGGGAGCCAGTTCTATTCATCTCGATCGAAATGGGAGCAGAAGACATAGGCCTTCGGTGCATGTCCTCACTCGTACGGATCGACAGCAATCGGCTCTTATCAGGCAAGCTTAGCCAGGATGAATGGGAGCGATATTATCAGGTCGTCACCAAAATGCAGGGAGTTCCTTTACGCATAGTCACTGAAGTCGACACTGTGTCGGAGATCCGTGCCGTTACCCGTCGTTTCATCAAGGAGTACGGACGATGCGGCCTTGTCATCGTGGACTATCTGCAACTGATGGCGAGCACTGGCAAGATCGAAAACCGAAACCAGGAAGTCGGCGAGTACGCCAAAGGGCTGAAGAAGATGGCTAAACAGCTCGACACCACGGTTTGTGTACTGTCGCAGCTTACACGTGTGGCAGAAACCAAAGAACCGACCAAGGCAGACCTTCGGGAGTCTGGAGATATCGAAGCCGTTGCTGATCTCATTCTGCTGCTGCATCGGCCAAGGATAGGCAAAGGCGACATTATTCCGCCTGTTGAGCCAACTGTCGTTATCGTCGACAAGAACAGGGACGGGCCCAAGGGACGCTTCACTCTCGGCTTCGTGTCGGAGACGGCGACCTACGTAAGCCCTGCGTTTAACCTTATTCCGCCCAGCGAGAAGACGGGATATTAGAAATCCTATAGACCGCTCACAACGACGGAAATCTTATGGATGCTCGCAAAAACATGCCTTATAGATTGCTTAGCATCCAAATACATCAAGTTTGAAATGAGAAAAACCGATGTCCACCACAATCACAAAGACCATACCCGCAGACTTCGACAGTCAACAGCCGTTGCGCTTCAGCAATGTACGCCCTTCGTCTCTGCCCTATTTGTGGGCACAGGCCAAAGCGGGCGATCCCGTTGCCTGCAAGATGTTATTCGACCACTACACACCATTGGCTCTGAAGATTGCTGCTCGCCTCAGCCAGTACAAGGCCGCGGGAATGGAAAGCGAAGATCTGTTAGGAATGGCCGTCATAGCGCTTCCTGGCGTGATTGCGGCCTATGATCCGGCGAAAGGTAGGTTTGAGGCGTTCGCCAGGCTAGCCATCAAGAGATCCGTCATTTCGGCAATACGAGCGTCCAACTTTTACCGTGGAAGCGCGGATCAGGTCAAAGGCAAGATTGAGGCAGCCGCAGCTCGTGTTGAGGCCCGAACGTTGAGGGCAGCGACCAATGCAGAGATTGCAGCTGAGCTTGATATTACGATCGATGAATTGGAGAAAAAGCGCAAGTTGGGGCTGTATCGCCACGTTGGTGAACTTGATGTCCAATGGTTCGATGCAGAGGGCTATACGATGTCATTGGTCGATGTAATACCAGATCCACGTCAGGATGTTGAGGCCGCTGTCTCGCGTAATGATAAGGCCGAACGTGTGCATGCTGCCATCAATGATCTCCCCGACCTTCAGCGTCGCATCGTTCGAGAGCGTGCATTGAACGACGTCAATCCCAGTGCGGTTGCGGAGAACCTTTGCATGTCTCAATCTTCGATGTGGATGCACTACACCCGCGGTATCAAAAATCTGCGGATTGCCCTCTCTCAGGACGCTGAGGCGTTCATTTCGATAAGTCATGGGACGAACGCATGAGCTTCATCAACTTCAACGAAATCAAATTGAAAGGCGAAAATTGATGAGCAAGAAATCAACCGTGCTGGGTGCATCCTGTGACTTCGCCCTTGCCGAAGCCGTAGAGCTTTACGCATTTCGACACAACCTTCCACGCGCTGACGCGATCCGGCAAATCTTGCGCCAGATCGCTGACCCACGCGGCGAGTGTTCCCGCGTGAGGACGTCATTGCAGTGGGTTCAGGTGAAAGAAGGCAAGTCCCTCGTATGGATGCTGGATGGGGGAGATGGCCGCTGGGCAGTTATGCGGTGCGCACCCAACGCCTACCCCGTACTTACGATCGAGGAGCCGGGCTGCCTGGAATTCAGCCGGTCTATGTATTACTCGCCGGATGAGTATGCCATCTACCTTGCCGAAGGCATCATCTTGAAGCGCTGGCCACACCTCGCGCCCAAGGCGCCGATGATCGTTAAGACCGTTGGCGAAAAGAGCAAAGATGCAGGAATTGGTCACTGGACTATTGATTTGGAAGAAGCACTGAAGGCGGCATAGAGGTACAGCGGCGTGAGCCAATGGCATACAAGCTCAAGACAGGAAGTGTGGATTGGAGACACAGTGCCGCATAAACCGCACTACACGCACGGAGAGACGCTAAAGCTACGTCAAGCGATGTTAGTTAAGCTGACGTAGTAAGTAAGCAACAGGAGAGGCAGCCGACGGCTGAAGCAGAGGATGAGGCTAAGAGATTTCGTTAGCGAGAGTTCTGCATCTGCGAGATCTGGATCTGCTGTTGAGTTGTAAGCTGGGCAGATTTCCGGTGCCCCCATGTGACGGTAACCACAGCCAAGACGACGATCACGAGCGCCAAAGCAAGCATACATTTTTGTCGTGGTATATTTTCTCTCATCATGATATTAGTGTATCCGTTGTCAGGCGCTCGTAACCCTTTTTACAGTAATGGTTGACGATCACGGGAGGCCCACACGAAGCCTGTAGAGCTTGTGTGTGGGTCATTGATCAGGAAGAAGTGAGGCGAGCAGCATGATGGACGAACGAAGTACGAAACCGAAGCCGTTACCCTACCGCTACCCCGAAGAAGTGGTGGCGGAATGGATGCGATACTACCAAGAGGCAAAGCAGCGCTGGCCTACGGTGCGGGAACTGGCGGCGAGTACAGGGATTTCGAGGAGTCGGGCTGGCGAGTATAGAAGGATTTATCTTATAACACGCGAAAATTTGCGAACATAAACTCAGTGCCAATTAACATTTGCTAGCAAAATAATCCAACAAGTAACAACAACGTGCATATTTTTGTTACTTTAGATTTACCTAATTATATCAAATGAGAATTTTAAAGGTATATAATAGCAATGTACTTGCGATGGAGGATGATCTAGCCACAAATGGTCATACTCCCCAGTTTAGATACTGCGCACAACAATACCTAAACTGGGAAATCTGGCTAGGACCAATACGTTACCATGTATGGACCGTGGCAACAATGGCTGCAACAGTACCCAACACTGCTGCGACAGCGATCACTATATTCAGAATATAGGATTTGAACTCCAGATTTTTACCAGACAAAATCAAAATCTCCTTTCATTGCAGATACTAGACGCTTCATGGTTACCGGCCATGGGCGTCTTTTTATATTGTAATCAAAATTTATCCAAATTGTTGAAATATTTGATTACAGATTGGTTAAAACATGGAATAATGCGCCGAACGGCTCACTGGACTGCCTAGATGGCGTAGAGTGAGCCATGGCAATGATCGGGTAAGTGGGAATTATTATCAATAACGTCACACCTGTTATCAAAATAAGCGCTGCCATGGAATCAAACGGAAGCGAAATGTAAAGCCGATAAAAATCTGTGCATCTAAGCTATAACGAAATAAAACTCGGCTTATTTTATTTCATTATGAAAATCCGCATGCCGACGATAATTAAGTATCCCATTTTGGGACAACTAACTTCCCAACACGTTAAGAAACTGCTATCATAACTACGTCAGTCTGCTGTGGTGGCGACTGTCAACCAGGTCAGTTCTAAAGCGAGGTTCGGAGTAGGGCTTGCTCTGGACCTCACCAACTGCCCTACACGATTTCGTAACCCGTGCGGTAATGGTCCCCGCAGAAGCAACCGTGCTGACGGACGAAATACCCGCAAGTGTCTCTGAACCCTCTTGGGCAGCCTTCACCGGCTGCCTTTCGTTGTTTGTGAGGTCTCCATGAATCGCCGTGATCTTGCCAAGAAGCGCCGCCGGGAACAGTACCAGATGCCCGCGCCGTGCCGTAGCTCAACGCGTGAGGAGATCGAGACACGCCGGCTCATTGCCCGCGAATGCGGCATCGGCGTTGTGGTGATCAGCGTGCCGACGATGTTGACGCCGCAGGCTGCGAAACGGCTGAGTGATGACGGGCTTGCTTATCGGTTGGAATCGGAGCCAACTGTTGCGGACTATGTGATGCCTCATCCGCTGCGGCATGATAAGCCAGTGAGGTTTGAGGATGCTGTTAAGGCGTACGACCGGGCTCATGGAACATTACCATAGAACTTGGTAGACACCATGGATCAGGCAACAAGTCGTTTTCTTTGTTTCCGAAGTATGAGTTGTATTCGTACTCGAACGTGACAAACGAGCCGACATAGGATAAAATGAGCACAGCACGAACGTTTTGTGTTCACAAAACGTTCGTGCTGATGGGAAGTCAATGGGCAGAATGCCTATCGAAGAAGTCGATCAATCGCAACACCAGGTTGGTTAAGCCAACAAGATTGGCAAAACCACTCAGAGAGTTGCGAAGCCTACTCGATCCAGTAGGTTTGTGTGGGATTTTCTTCATCTGACGCTCCTGTCGTGCCAATGCTCTAACCGTGCATTGGACTGTACGTATGGTTGAGTTGAAACCCTCCTTTCGATTGAAGCGATGGGTGACGAAGATGCTAGCTGTTGGCGCAGCTAGCATCTTCTTTTTTTGTCAACCTCGCACTACCTTACTTGAGGAAATTATATCACACCTTGCAGGTCGGCGAACAATGAGAACAGCCTCAAGTAATCCCGATTTTAACTAGCGTGAAACAAGGTCTGTGATACCGTAAAAAAGCATTGAAATTGCCCCTGTTGGTGCTTTTAATGGCTCGTTTTTGCAAATTCCGCCTCCGTAAGGTTCGCAAAAACGCCGACAACAGCTAGAACGTGAGTATTAAAAATTCGTTCCATGCTCAAAACAATCTGCACTCCAGTGAACGGTCTGATGGCTTCGCTGGGGATTGGAATGCAGGCACCCTTCATGGCCATGCTGCCAGCGTTGAAATAGTCTTCGACGAACTGTTAGATGCTCCTCAATGACCTTGAGAAGGTCCCACGCTTCCACTATCAATCCTTTCATGACATCTAAGGATATCATGCTCTTAAAAAATAAAAACCGGCCACCGCACGAGCGGGCCGGTTCAAGTTCATTGCAATTGCGATATGGATGAAAAACGGGGAAAACAGGTGAATCGGCCAGCTCGAAAATATGAATGTGCAGTAGTTACGTATTTACTAGAAAAGTTTACGTAACTCCCCGGCTGGCTTGCGGCACGCTGGCCGCAACGGGGTCGTTTCAAATGCTAACTCTAGCTTAAATATACCACAAAATTTGTCTCTCGTAAAGATCTCAATTCAATTGTGTAACAAAGATTTAAGTAGTCTTCCACGAGGTACTGGATCGTCTTTTCCATCCCAAAGAGCTCGCCCTCGAAGAACTTGTAAGTCTTCATCTGACCTTCACCGTTGTCCTGAACGCCTCCAGCAAGAATCATGTCGTAGACGCGGGCGTGCGCAAGGTCCGTTACTCTGGGGTTGGTACGTATTATCTACAGGTAGTCCTTAAACGTACCTTCCCACTGCAATTTGTCCTCCTCTGCCTGATGCTGCTCAACGGCCTTGAGAACGTCCCAAGTTTCCATAAACTATCCTTTCGGGGCCATCAGTCGCGGGGCATATTTCACCCCGAAAAAAAGACACAGCCTCGGCGGTCACCGGGAAGTGTCCACCGAGGCTGTATCTTAGATTCTTCAGCGATTTGGTGTTGAGATCTTGATAGTGATTGGATAGCACTATGCCCTACGAACCCAACCCCAGCACAACCGACCTCGACGCCCGTGCCGCCGGTAAGTGTGGCTGGATCAAGGACAACGGCGAGCCCTGCAAGAACAAGGCTGGACACGGGACGGCGCATGTGGGGCAGGGGTGCTGCAAGAAGCACAACGGCGGCGGAGGACGGCCACCGACACATGGCCTCTACTCGCAGATCAAACGGCCGCGTATCGTGGAGCTGCTCGCCGCGTGTGATGCGCTCGACGATCCTCTCGACCTCACCGCGGACCTGAAGATGCTGCGCTCTCTCACTGTGGATTGGATCGAGCGCTACGACGAACTCGTGGAAGCCATCATCGCCTGGCATGAAAGCTATCAGAACCCGGAGCGCACTTACAAGCCGACGAAGGTCCCGGACATTGCCGATGCAACCGCGCTGCTGGACCGGATCGGCGCGATGGTGGACCGGATTGAGAAACGCCGTGAGAAAGGCGCATTGTCGATGAGCCGGGTGAAGACGATCCTCGATCAGTACGCGGAGCAGGTTCTGATGGCAACGCAGGCACACGTCGATGACCCTGACCTACAAACCAAGCTTCTCGACGATATCGAGGAACGCTGGGGTCGCATCGAACTCGACACTCAGCCGTCCGGACGATGAACAGAACCCGATGCGCCGGGCCCGGCGCGACTTCACCAATGCGGACCTTTCCGAATACCAGTACGATCCCGTGCGCTACATCCGCGAAAAGCTCGGATGGGAGCCATGGGAGGGCAGCGAAGCGACGCCCGGACAGGTCGAAGTCATCAACGCCTACGTGCTGGCGCTCCGCCAACAGCATGAGCGAGCCGACTTCAAAAAGGGCCTGATTGCCGAAGCCGACCTGAAGTACTGGCGGCCGGGCGAAGTCATCAAGAACCGCATTCGCATTGAAGCAGGCCACACGGTCGGCAAAACCAAGCTCGCCAGCGGCCTGTTCAATCACTTCTTCGACTGCTTTTGTCCCTCAATCATTTACAGCTATGCGCCGGGCTGGGAGTCCATCAAAGATCTTCTCTGGAAGGAAATCGAGACCGACCGCGAGGGCAAGGGATTGCCCGGCCGCGTGCTGCAGACGTGCGAGATCAAGTACAAGCCGAATCACTTCGCCAAGGGGCGCGCGACCAACGATAGCGGCGGTAAGGGTACGGAGCGCGTCCAGGGCCAGCACGGCAAGTACCTGATGTTCGTGCTTGATGAGGCCGAGGGCGTTGCCGACTTCGTGTACGGCGCGGTCGAGTCGATGACCTCGGGCGGCATCAGCATCGTCTTGATGCTCGCCAACCCGAAAAGTCGCGGCTCACTCTTTCACAAGCAGGCAGGACGCTCGGACACGGCATCGTTTCGGATCAGCTGCGTTAACCATCCGAATGTGCTCACCGACCGCGAGATCGTGCCGGGAGCCGTCCAGCGCGATTATGTACGCAAGATGGTCGAGCTGCTGACCGAGATCGTGCCCGAGCATGACGAGGATCAACAGACATTCACCCTGCCGTTTCCGGTGACCGTTCACGGCGCGGAGCGGCCGGGCGGGACGATCTTTAAACCCTATCCAGAGTTCTTGTGGCGCGTCCTGGGCATCGCGCCGTCCAACGTTGCCGACAACACGTTCGTTCCATTCGGCCGGTATGAGGCAGCTTGCAAACGTGCAGCGCCGGCCGAAGACCGGGCGCAAGGACGCATCGGTGTCGACGTGGCGGGGTTCGGCAAGGACTACGGGACGATCTACATTCGGCACAACGGCCGCGTGTGGCGCTTCGCTCAGATTTGGCGACAGGACTACGACGACTACGCCCGTAGGGTCAAGCAGGCGGCTCTGCATCTGAAGTCGCTGGGTGTGACGAACATCCAGATTCGCATTGACGCCGGCGGCGGCTTCGGCAACGGTGTCACATCACACCTCAAGCTCGACAGCGAGTTCCTGGAAGCCTTCCCGGAAGAGAACCGCCGCGTGATCATGGTGCATTTCGGTGTGCCGCCTCACGACAAGACGGCCTACGCCGATGTGATCACCGAGCTTTACGCGGAAGCGGCCGAAACCCTGAAGGGCATCCGTGTGGACAATCCACCGGAGGCGCTCGAAGGCGATCTCACCGAACGCACGTATGACTGGGTGAACAAGTCCGGCGTCTCCGTGAAGAAGCTTGAAGAGAAGAAAGCATTCAAAAAGCGCAAGATGCGCAGTCCGGACGACGGCGACGGCTTTGTGTTGTGTGCTGCCCCGGATCACCTCTTCACCAGTCGCAAGGTCGTGACATTCGAATGACACCATTCCTCCTATTTTTGTACATGGTCGCTGCCGCCGCCGGCATTGTCGTCATTGGTCTCTGCGGGATTGGCCTGTGGCTGCTTTACCTGTACATCGTGGGGACGCTGAGGGCGAAGCCGTAAATGCTAAACACAAAAGCAATCGCTTCACGGCTGCAGGGTGGTCTGGAGGCCGTTCGTAAGGGATTCAGCCTCTCATGGGGCAACGGGACGGTCGGCAGCAACGGCGGCAATCCCTGGCGCGTGATGCTCCCCGGTTCCCAGATCGACTACAAAGAGAAGGCTGGCGATCTGTGGCTCAATAGCGCCGTTTCTATCTGTATCGGCTGGATTTCGGATAACCTGCCTGAGGCGGAACTGGAGGTCGTCACGACCCAGGACGACGGTACCACGGCGGCCGTTCCCGATCATCCGCTTGTCGATCTGATCCAGAACCCGAACTCGTACTACGATGACGATGTCCTCTGGGCGGCGACGATCCTCAGTTACTGCACGGACGGCAACGCCTATTGGTACAAGGCGCGCGACGGCTACGGCTACATCAAGGAGCTCTGGTATCTGCCGCACTGGCAGGTCGAGCCGCGCCGTCTGCCGAACAGCACCAACTTTCTCGATTACTTTGAGTATCGCCCGGGCGGGAGGCCGCAAGCGCTCCCTCCGGAGGATGTGATCCACTTCCGCTTCGGTATGGATCCAGACAACCTCATGAAGGGCTTTGCCCGTCTCAAGCCGGTCCTGCGCGAGATCATGACCGACAACGAATCGGCAACGTACACGGCCGCGTTGCTCCATAACATGGGTGTTCCCGGTGTCATCATCACTCCGGCCAGTCCCGAGGGCGTGCTCGGCGACGGTGTCCCCGCAAAGCTTAAATCCCTCTGGAGAGAGCGCGTTACGGGCGACTTCCGCGGCGATCCGATCGTGGCGCCGGCCGCCGTGCGCATCGAGAAGCTCAGCTTTAGCCCGGAAGAGCTCGCCCTCGACAAGATCCGCATCGTGCCGGAAGCGCGCATCCTCGGCGCACTGCGGATGCCGGGAATGGTTGTCGGCCTGAGCGTCGGCGATGCGCAGCGCACGTACAGCAACTACAAAGAGGCGCGGGAAGCCGCGAACGAAGACTGCCTCATCCCGGTCGGCAAGCGTTTCGTCAAAACCATTAACCGACAACTCAAGCCGGATTTTAAGAAGACCGAGAACCAAGTCCTGCGCTGGAATTACCAGAATGTCCGGTCGATGCAGCCGGACCGCATGGAAGCGTCGAAGCGGGCTGTCATCGAGTACACCGGCGGGATTGCCACACTCAACGAAGCCCGCAGTGAGACCGGGAAGCCGCCGGACAAAACCGCCCGGGGCAATCAGTACTGCCCGAAACCGGCCGCGCCGGTTCCTGATAAGTCCGCCGACACTGGCGATTCCACGCCGTGACCCTGCTTTTGACCTGCCGCCTACGCAAACGTAGCGGCTTTTTTGTTGCCTCCGAGGTGGCCTGTGAAACGTGAAAAACCAAAGCTTTATGTGCTGAAGGATGCCGCCTTCGACGGTAACAAGCTGCGCGGCGTCGCGTCCGTGATGGGCAATCTCGACAATGCCAATGTCCGGGACGTCATCTATCCGATCGCCTTCGGGACGTGTCTCACCAGCTTTCTCAGCGCCGGATTTATGGCCGATAGTCACGACTGGTCGAAGATGATCGGCATGCCTTTAGTCGCTGAGGTTCAGGGCAATTCCCTCTTCACCGAGAGTGAGTTCCATTCTACGGCGGACGCGCAGGACCTGCGTACGAAGTGTATGGAGCGTATGGCGAACGGCCTGAGCGTCGGCCTATCCATCGGCTTCTCGATTGCGCCAGACGGCTCTCGGGTGTTTGCGAATGGAGACGACCTGCTGACCCATGCCCGCGAGATGGGATGCGACATGTCCTTGTTTGACGTCGCGGGAATCTCGGCGTGGAAAAGCAAGTGCCGGGGCATCTGGGACATCTCCGACCTCTATGAGTACTCCATCGTGAGCGTGCCCGCCAATCCGCTCGCGAACGCCACCGACGTCAAAAACCGGGATGCCGAGTTCAAGGCGCAGTATCTGGGCGAATACCTCGAACAGTCGATGACGATGGCGGCTCTGCGGCGGCTCGATGACGCGTTGTTCTACAACGTGCTCTATGAACTTGTATTCGGCGATTATGTTTATAATCCGACCACGGACGAGTACGAGTATGTCCGGCCGCCTCTGGATGAAGCTCTGACCACGCTTGAAGCCACCTTGCAGGAGTTTACGACCATCTTCCTGCGCACCTTTAAGACGCTCATGGCCGATGTGACGGACGAGGAGGCGACGGAGCTTGCCAAGTCGATTCGCACACTCTGGCCTGACCCTTCTCACGCATCAGCGGCCCCGCCTGCTCGGGGTCCCTATGCCGACCAGCTGACATCGGCGCTTGCTGCCGTGAAAGGCTGCATCGAGCGCGGCGTGTCCATCAAGGATATCCGCGCCAAAGATCAGCGCACCCTCTCGCCGGAGCGGGCCGCGCAGATCAAAGTCCTCCAGGACGCCCTGGGCGAACTCGCCACCGCAGAGATATCCGCCACGGAAACCGGCGCATCCGCCGAGACCGAGGCAGACAATCTTGCGGGCGCGAAATCAGCCCGGATAGCCTTCGAAATTTCACGGGCTCGGCAGTGGGGTGTTGACCTCACCGAGACCAATTAGTCTCCTTACCGAGATTTATGAGCAGCGCACAGCGCAAGGATACACAAAATGCCGACATATAAAGAACTCAGCGAGCAGCTGGATGTGAAGCGCAAGGAACTGAAGACGTTCTTCGACACCCACAAGAACGCCGCCGGCGAGTACGACATGACGACCGACGATCTGAAGGTTGTCAACGATCGCAACGCGGAGCTTGAAAAGCTCGGCAAGGACTGGCTTGCGGTGCGCGAGACGGAAGTCGTCGCGAAGAACCTGCAGGATGCGATGGAGGCGGCCGGTCACATTCAGCGCCCGGAGTTTGGCAAGGATGGTCGCCAGGGCGACCCGTCCGAGCAGTTCCGTGAGGCGAAGTCTCTTGGTCAGAGCCTGATCGATTCCAAGGAATACAAGGGCGTCGCGCCCTTCTCCACCAAGCGGTTTCAGGTTGAACTGGAGAACGTCTCCCTCAAGACAACGATGACGAGCGCGGCCGGATATCCGCCGTTCAGCCCGCGCGGCGACAAGCTGGTTCTCTCCGCGCAGCGCCGCCCGATGATCGCCGATTTGATCCCGCAGGACGATACCCCGTACGCGGCGATCAAGTACATGGAGGAAACCACCTTCACGAACGCGGCGGCGTCCACGGCGGAAGCGGCGGCCTCCCCGGAATCGGCGCTGGCCTACACGGAGCGCACGATCCCGGTGGAGAAGATCTCCACCTTCATCCCGGTCACCGAAGAGCAGGTCGCGGACACGGCCGCCCTGCGCGGTCTGATTGATAGCCGCCTGCGCCTGATGATCAGCCTGAAGGAAGAAGATCAGATCCTGAACGGATCCGGCACCTCGCCGCAGCTGCAGGGATTCTATAACAAGTCCGGCATTCAGACGCAGGCACTCGGCGTGGACCCGGTTCCGGATGCGATCTACAAGGCGATGACGAAGGTCCGCTGGACCGGCTACGCGGACCCGACCGGCGTCGTCTTGCACCCCAACGACTGGCAGGACATTCGCCTGCTGCGCACGGCTGACGGTCTGTATATCTGGGGCAACCCGGCCGAAGCGGGGCCGGAAACGATCTGGGGCCTGCCTGTCATCGCGACGACGGCGGCCACGGAGAACACAGGCCTCACCGGCGACTTCCAGATGTACGCGCACATCAGCCGCCGTCTCGGGATCACGATCGCCGTCAGCGATTCCCATGGCAACAACTTCATCGCGGGCATCCTGGCCATTCGCGCCGACAGCCGCCTGTCGCTGGAGATCTACCGCGCGTCCGCGTTCTGCACCGTGACCGGCATCTAAACCCGCTACGGACGTTCGCGCCGCCCTCTGATCGACTGGTGAGGGCGGCCGGAGGAAAACAATGATTCTACAAGGCGGAAATGTGATGCCGGGCAGCGGACTGGGCAATCCGCTGACAAACGCCGGCGCGCCCGTGAACGGCACGACCGAAGTTCAGACGATCACTCTTGGCGGCACACCGACCGGCGGAACCTTCAAACTTGGTTTTGACGGGTTTGTCACTGGTCCGATTGCCTGGAGCGCAACGAATGCGACGCTGATCGCCAACATCGACGCAGCTCTTGAGGCCTTGCCGAACGTGGGAGTGGGGGGCATTGTGATTGCTGTCGGATCAATGACAGCGGGAATCGGCACGGCCACGGCCACGTTACCGGCGGC
>Ga0207671_10000192_pt1 | contig 94837 bp, 80 predicted proteins | sample KBSC24metaG_FD_184352 | JGI IMG/M metagenome (GOLD analysis project Ga0207671, IMG submission 184352) | Corn rhizosphere microbial communities from Kellogg Biological Station, Michigan, USA - KBS C2-4 metaG (SPAdes) (version 2) | ecosystem: Host-associated > Plants > Roots > Rhizosphere > Soil...
GGTGGACGACGCCACCATCACCTCGCACATCAAGCGCATCCGCAAGAAGTTCATCGCGGTGGCGCCGGAATTCGATGCGATCGAGACCGTGCACGGCGTGGGTTACCGGTGGAAGCCGTGAGCACTCGCGTGGCGAAGAACGGCCTGCTGGTGCTGCTCCTGCTTGCGCCGTTCGTGGCCGGCGCTGCCGCGAATGGCGATGACGTGCTGGCCCACGGCGCGCGCGACGGCAAGGCGCCGGCCTGGGCGATCACGGTGGCCAGTCCGCCCGGCTGGACGCGCGATTGCTGCACGTATGCGAAGGCGATCGGCGTCGATGCCGTGCTCTACCAGGGCGAATGGACCGGCAAGCCCGAGCGCGTGATGGTGCTCAACGTGTGGCCGCGCAAGCTGGCCACGCTGGCCGACGAGCTGGCGGCCGACCGCAAGCAGTACCTGCAGCGCGATGAAGCGGGCAAGGCCACCGCCATCCGTATCCACAACCCGCACATGCCCTGCCGGGGCGTGGTGTACGAAGGCAGCGACCGCATCGACGATGCAGTGGTGTTCTGCGATCCGGGCGCGGCCAGCGGCATCCGCCTGAGCTGGTCGATGAGCTTCGCCGACGGCGACGTCACGCAGCGTGCGTTGCTCGACGCCTTCATGCGGGTGGCGACGAATGCGCGTTACCTGCGTTACGTGGCGCCGCCCGCGGCCAAGAAATCCTGACGACACGATGACCCTGCGCCGCAAGCTGCTGCTGGTCGCGCTGTGCACGCTGGCGCTGCCGGTCGCCGGCTGGCTGTACGTGCGGCAGATGGAGGCGCTGCTGCGCGAAGGACAGGCGCAAGCGCTGATCGCCTCCGCGCGCGCGGTGGCGCGCAGTCTGGTGGTGACGCACGCGCCACTGCCGCAGGGCGACGCGGCCTGGTACGTGCAGCAGGCGGCCAACCCGATCACCGTGGACGGCTACGGCGACGACTGGGCGCCGCTGACGCCGTGGAGCCAGCCGTTCGGCACCCGCGGCAAGCTGCTGCTGGCCGAGGATGCGAGCGGGCTGTACCTCTATGCCGAGGTGCGCGACACCCGGCGTACCCGCGCCGACGCGCAGGACGGCGCGAACGCGCTGGCCGCCGATCATCTCAACCTGGTGCTGGGCAATGCTTCCGGCCAGCAGCATTACCTGCTGGAAAGCGATGCGCCCGGCACGATCGCGGCCCGTGCGTTGGGGCCGCCGGTGGCCGGCCTGCCCGCGGAATTCCCGGCGCAATGGCAGGAGGACGGCAGCGGTTTCCGCATCGAGTTGCGCCTGCCGCGCAGCTTGCAATTGCAGACGCTGGGCATCGGCGCCTATGTCGCGGTGGCCGGCGGCGACCGCATGGCGGTGGAAACGCGACCGCTGCTGGACTATTCGGCCGCGCTGTCCGCCGAACTCGCCAGCCTCGCGCCCGAGCGCACGCAGGCGCGCGTGCTGTCGCCGCAAGGCTGGCTGCTGGCGCGCAGCGGTCGGCTGGATACTGCGCCCGGCGCGCACGGCCAGCCCGGCTGGTTCGCATCCATGGTCTACCGTTCGCTGCTGGCCACACGGCTGGAGGACGCGAACCTGTGGGCGCAGGACGTGCCGCGGCTGGACACGCCCGAAGTGCTGCGCGCCCGCACCGGAACGTCGGTGAGCGTGTGGCGCAGCGGCGAGGAGCGCGGCAGTGTGGTGCTGAGCGCGGCGGTGCCGATCGAGAGCGACGGCAAGCCCGTCGGCGTGCTGCTGCTGGAACAGGCCAGTCGTGCGGTGCCGCTGCTGGCCAACCGCGCACTGTTCGGCCTGCTGCTCACCAGTTTCGGCGTATTGCTGCTGGCCGGCGCGATCCTGCTGTGGTTCGCGACCCGGCTCAGCCTGCGGCTGGGCCGGTTGCGCAATGCGGCCGAGCGCGCGCAGCTGTCGGATGGACGTCTGGACGGCCTGTTCGAGCGCGGCCGCTTCCCGATGACCGACGCGCCGGACGAGATCGGCGACCTCGCACGCAGCTTCGAGCGCCTGTTCGAGGCGGTGGGCGGCTACACCGACTACCTGCGCACGCTGGCCTCGAAACTTTCGCACGAGCTCAACACGCCGCTGGCGATCGTGAAGTCCTCGCTGGACAACCTGGAACACGCCGAGCTGCCGCCGGATGCCCAGCCCTACCTCGCTCGCGCCCGCGACGGCGTGGCGCGGCTGGGCGCGCTGGTGCGTGCGATGAGCGAGGCCAGCCGGATGGAGCGCGCGATCGCCGCCGCCGAGCCGGAAGACGTGGACCTGCGCGAGGTGGTACGCGGCTGCGCCGAGGCCTACCGGCCGCTGGCGGGCGCGCGGCGGCTGGACTGCGTGCTGCCCGATGCGCCGCTGCACCTGCACTGCGCGCCCGAGCCGATCGCGCAGGCGCTGGACAAGCTGTTCGACAACGCGCTCTCGTTCACCCCGGCGGACGGCTGGTTGCGGCTCAGCCTGCGCGCCGTCGACGGCGGGGCCGAGATCGAGCTGGCCAACCAGGGCCCGCCGCTGCCCGCGGCGATGCAGGGGAGGTTGTTCGATTCGCTGGTGAGCCTGCGCGACAAGGCCACCCCCGGCGACGCGCCGCACCTGGGTCTGGGCCTGTACGTGGTGCGGCTGGTGGCCGAGCGCCACGGCGGCGTGGCCAGCGCGCGCAACCTCGACGACGGCAGCGGCGTGGCGTTCAGCCTGCGCTTGCATGGGATGCCGCGGCAGCGGCTTTGATGAGCAAGGAGCTTCATCCTCCTTCTGTGACGCGCTCGCATCGCTGCTGTTTCCCCTCTCCCCATCGGCTTGCCGATGGGGAGAGGGTTAGGGAGAGGGGGGCTTTTGCTCCGGAAGTCCGCGGAATGAAAGCGCCCCCTCACCCAGCCCTCTCCCCCAAGCGAGCTTGGGGGGAGGGAGTTGCAAGTTCGGACGTCCATACGGAAAACCGCGCGGCCCTGCTATCGTGTGCAGCTCGTCCCCGTCCGGATTGTCACCCGTGATCTCCCGTAGCGATTTCGACGCGCTGGCCGCGCAGGGCCACACCCGCATCCCGCTGGTGCGCGAGGTATTTTCCGACCTCGACACCCCGCTGTCGGTGTACCTGAAGCTGGCCGATGGCCCGTACACCTTCCTGTTTGAGTCGGTCGAGGGCGGAGCGACTTGGGGGCGCTATTCGATCATCGGCCTGCCGGCGAAGCGGGTGTACCGGCTGCGCGGGCATGAACTGGAGGTGGAGGATTCGGGCGAGATCACCGAGCGTCGTCACCTGGACGATCCCCTGGGCGAGATCGAGCGGCTGCGCCAGCAATACGACGTGCCACGACTGCCGCAGCTGCCCGCGTTTTCGGGCGGTCTGGTCGGCTACTTCGGTTTCGAGACCATCGGCTACATCGAGCCGCGCCTCGCGCAGTGGGATCGCGCCGACGAGCTGGGCACGCCCGACGTGCTGCTGATGCTGGCCGAGGAGGTCGCGGTATTCGACAACCTCAAGGGTCGGTTGTACCTCATCGTGCATGCCGATCCGGCGCAGCCGCAGGCGTATGCCGAGGCGCAACGCCGGCTCGATGCGCTGGTCTACCGGCTGCGCCAGGGTGGTGCCTCGTATCCGCAGCTCACCCAGTCGACCGCGCTGGACGAGAGCGATTTCAAATCCTCGTTCACGCGCGAGGAATTCGAGGCGATGGTCGAACGCGCGAAGGAATACATCCGCGCCGGCGACATCTTCCAGGTGGTGCCCTCGCAGCGGCTCAGCGTGGGCTTCAATGCGCGGCCGGTGGACGTGTACCGCGCGCTGCGCGCGCTGAATCCCTCGCCGTACATGTATTTCGTCGACCTGGGCCGGACGCAGATCGTTGGCTCCTCGCCCGAGATCCTCGCGCGGCTGAAGGACGGCAAGGTGCTGGTGCGTCCGCTGGCCGGCACGCGCAAGCGCGGCGCCACCGAGGCCGAGGATCAGGCGCTGGAAGCGGAGCTGCTGGCCGACCCCAAGGAGCGCGCCGAGCACGTGATGCTGATCGACCTGGGACGCAACGACATCGGCCGGATCAGCGAGACCGGCACGGTGGAAGTCGCCGAATCCTTCGCGATCGAGCGCTACTCGCACGTGATGCATATCGTCTCGCAGGTGCAGGGCACGGCGAAGCCGAACCTCAGCTACATGGACGTGCTCAAGGCCACGTTCCCGGCCGGCACGCTCAGCGGCGCACCGAAGATCCGCGCGCTGGAAATCATCCAGGAACTCGAACCTTACAAGCGCAACATCTACGCCGGCGCGATCGGCTGGATCGGCTGGTGGGGCGACGCCGACACCGCCATCGCGATCCGCACCGCGGTGATCCAGGACGGCCGCCTGCACGTGCAGGCCGGCGCCGGCATCGTCTACGACTCCGACCCCGCCGCCGAGTGGGAGGAGACGATGAACAAGGGCCGCGCGCTGTTCCGCGCAGTGGCGCAGGCGGCGCAGGGTTTGTAGGTGCTGCGCCCACGGAGCTGCGCGGTGTGTGTTGCGATGCTGCTGGCCGCCGCGCCGATTGCCGCCGCGCGTGGGGGTTGGCCGGACACGCCGCTCGCCCGCACGCAGGCGCTGGCCGAGCTGCAGACGCTCAACGCCGAGCTGCTGAGCCATCCCAGCGCCACGCTGACCCTGGAAAGCTGGTGCAACGCGCATCACCTTGCGGCGCCGGCAAAGATCGTGGCGCATCGCGTGCAGGGCGGGGACAAGCCGCTGCCGCCGGACGGTCGCACGCTGCTGGGCATCGGCGCGGGTGAGCCGGTGCGCTACCGCCGAGTGCGGCTGGCCTGCGGCGACACGGTGCTTTCCGATGCCGACAACTGGTACGTGCCGTCGCGGCTGACCGCAGCGATGAACCGGCAGCTCGACACCACCGACGTGCCGTTCGGCAAGGTGGTACAGCCGTTGCATTTCCGCCGCCAGACGCTCTCCGCCGAGCTGCTGTGGTCGCCGTTGCCGCAAGGCTGGGACAGTGGCGCCGCACTGCCGCCGGCCAGCGGCCAGCCATTGGCGATCCCGCCCCACGTGCTGCAGCACCGCGCCCTGCTGTACGCGCAGGACAATCAGCCCTTCAGCCTGGTGGTGGAGAGCTATACCGCGAGCGTGCTGGTTCGTCCCTAATTGATCGGTGCCTGCGGCGACGGCGCGGTGCAGGTGTTCGCGCTCGGCTCGATCTGCTGCGCGAGGTTGTAGAGGATGCGCAGGTCCTCGGCGTCCAGCGTGTCGCCTTGCATGCCGCGGAAGTGGTGGTGGAAGGAGCGCACGGCGGCGGCGCGGTCGTCCAGTGCATAGCCGACCACGGCCATCGCCATCCACGGGTCGAAGCCGGGCGGCGGGTCGCACAGCGGGCCGTGCGGCCAGCGGCCGAAGCCGGCGTCGGCGAGTTGCTGCCACGGGAACAGCGGGCCGGGGTCGTCCTTGCGGCCGGGCGCGAGATCCTCGTGGCCGATGATCTGGGTGGGCGGGATGTGCAGCCGCGTGGTGAGGTCGGCGAGCAGGCGCAGCAGGTTGTCGATCTGCGGCTGGGCGAACGGCGAGTGGCCGTCGTTGTCCAGCTCGATGCCGATGGAGGCCGAATTGAGGTCGGCGATGGTGCCCCAGCGTCCCGGCCCCGCCTGCCACGCGCGCAACTGGTCGGGCACCAATTGGTAGATGTGGCCGTCGCTGCCGATCAGGTAATGCGCGCTCACCGGGCCGCCACTGTTCTTCGTGCGCAAGGTGTCCAGCGCTTCCTGCGCGGAGTGCTCGTCGGTGAAGTGCAGCACGATCAGCACCGGTCGGCGGACGTCGTGGTTCGGCGAGGGCACCCAGGTGGCCAGCGGGTTGCGCGGCGGCGCGTTGGCGCAGGCGGCGAGCAGCGCAAGCGACAGCAGCAGGACAGTGGTGCGCAGGAGGCGGGGCGCAGTGAGATTCCGGTGCAAGGCAATGGGCTTCATGGCTTCTGTATTTTGCCCGTCATTCCAGCGAGGCGCTTTTCAACAGCCGGAGGCTGGTCAAGCTGGAATCCAGTGAAGCATGCGTGCGAAGCACACAAAGCAGGTATTGTGTGCTTCGCACGAGTTCCCCGACTGGATGACTCGCTGCGCTCGCCCCTGCGGGGCCGTCTGCTATGCAGACGTTCTGCGCGCTTCGCGCTTGTCCGGCCTGCGCCGGAATGACGGTGATGGCCGTGGGGGCGATGATGTTCAATGCAGGAACGGCTCCGCAATCGCCAGCACGGTGCGGTAAGGCTCGGGGTCGTTGCGGTTGCTGAGCAGGATCACCGTGAGGTGCTGCTTCGGCCAGCGCACGATCACGTTGCGGAAGCCGATGCTTTCGCCCGAATGCCACAGCGTGTCGCCGGTGATGCGCCAGCCGTAGCCGTAACTGGCTTCGTACGGCTCGCCCACGACCTTCGCGTGCGGGCTGAAGGCGAGCTTGCGCGAGGCGTCGCTGAGCAGGCGGTCGTCGTAGAGCGCGGCGTCCCACTTCGCGAGGTCGTCGATGCTGGAATAGATGCCGCCGTCGCCGCGGGTGGCGCTGGTCAGATCCTGGTCGGTGCGCTGCCATTGGCCGTTTGTCTCGCTGTAGCCATACGCGCGATTGGGCACTCCGCTCTTTGAAGGCATGGTGTCGTCGTGCACGTAGAGCAGGGTGTGGTCCATGTGCAGCGGCTGGAAGATGCGTCGTGCGAGGAAGTCCTGCAGCGTCATGCCCGAGGCCTTCTCCACCACCAGACCGAGCAGCACGAAGCCGGTGTTGCTGTAGCGGTAGGCGGTGCCGGGCGGGAAGTAGCCGTGCGTGGTGGCGGCGATCATGCGCAGCACGTCGTTGTCGTTGAGCTGCTTCGTGGTGTCGGGCGGGATCAGGTCCTCGTAGTCGAGCAGGCCGCCGGTGTGGCAGAGCAGTTCGCTCAACGTCACATGGGCAGTGAAGGTCGGCAGCGTGGGCAGCCAGTGGCGGATCGAGTCGTCGAGCTTGAGCTTGCCGTCCTGTGCCAGCAGAAGGATCGCGGCGGCGGTGAACTGCTTGGTGACCGAGGCGAGGCGGTAGTCGGTGGCCGGGGAGGCGGCGACGTGGTGCTCCAGGTCGGCCATGCCGTAGCCGCGGTCGAGCAGAGGCTTGCCGTCCTTGATGACCAGCAGCGAGGCGCCGGGGACGTCGCCGGTGTAAGGCTGCATCAGGCGGTTGGCGTTCCGGATGGCGTCGGTGGTGGAGGCGTGGGCGATGCCGGCGATGAGCAGTGAAAGGACTAGGGTGGTGGCGAGACGCATGGCAAGGCTCCGTGCGTTTGGGATTGATCTCCTCTCCCTGCGGACTGATTGGCGCCGAGTCGCAATCAAAGACTCCGTTCACGCTGAGCGTAGCTTGCGTCAGCAAGCGAAGTCGAAGCGTCGTCGTGGGTGGCCCTTCGACTTCGGCCCCGCGGACCTACGCTCAGGGCGAACGGTGGTGGTCTTCCGAGACTCGGCGCTAATCAAATCCTGTGGGAGAGGGACGATGGATGTGACGTCATTCCACCGGCACGTCGTACAGCGTGTGCGGCGTGGGTTCGGGCGTGAGGGTGTAGTGCCACCACTCCAGCGGATAGTTCCGGAAGCCCTCGCGTCCCATCGCCGCGCGCAGCAGCAGGCGGTTGGTATGTTGCTTCGCGTCGATGCCGGGCGCGTCGGTATGGGCACGCACGCCGAACCAGTCGAAGCCGGTGCCCATGTCCAGCGGCGCGCAATGTGTGCCGTCGGCGGCGCAGCGCTCCATGGTGAGATCCACGGTGGCGCCGCGGCTGTGGCCGGAGACGGGCGCGATGTAGTCGCCCAGCAGTTGCGACTTGTCGAGGTTAGGGTAGTGCTGGGGTTTGGTGCGCTGGTCGCCGAGGTCGTGCGCCCAGTGCACGAAGTCCGCCACCGCGCGGGCGGGGCGGTAGCAATCCCACAGCTTCAGCCGGTAGTGCTGCGTGCGCAGCTCGCGCTCGACGCGCGCCAGCGCTTCGGCGGCGGGGCGCAGCAGCAGGCACTTGGGCGCGAGGTAGCCGTGCACTGGCCGGCCGACGAAGTTGTCGCTGCCGGCGTACTTGATGTCCTCGGCGATGTCGGGCACCAGGCTGCGGATGTCGACTAAGTTGGCCTGCGCCGCGGTCTTCGCTGGCGAGAGTTGTGGCGGTGGCTCGTCGGCCTGCGCGGTCCACAGACAGGTCGCGAGGACGATGATCGACGCGATGCCGTAGGAGCGCACCCTGTGCGCGAATGGCTCTTCGCGAAAAGCTGGATCGCGCACAGGGTGCGCTCCTACAGTGAGCCGGTGCTTCATGGGCAATCCTCGGTGCGCACGAAGTGCAGGTCCTCGTAGTCGGAACTGAAGTCGCCCAGCGGGTCGACCTTGGCCATGGTCAGCGTGGCGGCCTGGCCGCCTTGCGCGGGATGGAAATCCAGCCAGGCGTCGGGGTCCATGCCATGTTTGCTCCAGTGCACCAGGACGCGCTTGCCTAGGCGCATCACGTCGCCGTTGAGCCGTGGCGACTTGGCGACGGTGAAATGCACGTGATCGTTCTTCGGGCACAGCGTGAGATCGCCCAGCCACGGATCGCGGTAACGCCCCGTCCACGCCGCCAGCGCGGCAGGCGCGACGGGCGTGGCCTTTGAGGTGTTCGGCGCAGCGGCACGCTTGCTGGCCCGCTCGTCGATGCGTTGCTGCGCATCCGCGTACCACGTGACATCGTGCGTGTCGTCCGGCTTGGTGAAGTGCTTGAGCAACGCCTCGCCGAGCACGGTGCGCGCGGATTCCGCCTCGCCGTTGATGAGGAACACGAAGCCGTTCTTCCGGTCGGGCAGCAGCATCAGTTCGGAATACATGCCATCCAGCGTGCCGGTGTGCCACACCGTCCAGCTGCCGTCCACGTCGGTCATGCGCCAACCATAGCCGTAGGCCATGATGTGGCTGTCGTCCCAGTCGCGGCGCTGTTCGGAGACGGGGATCAGCATGTGCGGCGACTGCAGCACGTGGCGCTGTTCCGCAGAGAGCCACCGCAATTGCGCCGGCGTGGGCACCAGCCAGTTGCGCGCCCAGGTCAGCAAGCCGTCGAGGTCGCAGCGGATGCCGCCGGCGGGGGCGGAGGTGATCGCGGGAATCACCGGGCCATCCTCGTCCACCGGCACGTTGCGGTCACCCTCGCGGGAGTGCGGTTCGGCCACGTCGCCCACCGCGTCGCGGTTCCACTCGCCGACCTGGCAGCGGGCCAGGCCCAGCGGCTGGAACACCTCGCGGTGCATCAGCGTTTCGTACGGCGCGCCGCCCGCGGCGGCGGCCACTTCGCCGGCCACCACGTAGAGCAGGTTGTCGTACTGGTACTTCGAGCGGAAGCTGTAGCCGGGCTTGATGTAGCGCAAGCCGTGGATGATGTCGGCGCGGGTGAAGGCGTTCGGTTCCGGCCACAGCATCAGGTCGCCGCCGCCTTCGGGCAGGCCGCTGGAGTGCGTGAGCAGGTCGGCCACGCGCATGTTCTTCGTGACCCACGGGTCGTGCATCTGGAAGTCCGGCAGGTACTTCGTCACCGGGTCGTCCCAGCGCAGCTTGCCCTGGTCGACGAGGCGGCCGAGCAAGGCGGTGGTCATCGCCTTGCTGTTGGAGGCGATCTTGAACAGGGTGTGCGGGGTGATCTTGTGTCCCGAACCGGCGATGGTTTCGCCGCGCGTGGCAACGTAGACCACCTTGCCGTGCTCGATCACGCCGAGCGCGATGCCGGGCAGGTGGTAGCGCGCGACCACGGCGTCGAGGATGCGGTCGTAGTCGCCGTTCGCCGGAGGCGTCGCAGGCGTGGCGGCGTGCGCGGAGCCGGCGATCGCGAGGACGGCGAGCAGGGCGAGGCAAAGACGCCCCCTCACCCCGACCCTCTCCCCCGCGGCTTCACAGCAAGGGCGAGGGAGTTGGGCGTGCGCGCTGCGTTTCATGCCGTCTCCCACTGGCTGGCCGACTGCTCGCCGGCGAGCATTTCATCCAGCGTCTGGCGCCGGCGGATCAGTGCATGGCGGCCATGGTCGAGCAGCACTTCGGCGGCCAGCGGCCGCGAGTTGTAGGTGGAGGCCATCGACGCGCCGTAGGCGCCGGTGGCGCGGATCATCACCAAGTCGCCCGCCGCGCAGGCAGGCAGCGGGCGGGCCTGTGCGAAGGTGTCGCCGGTTTCGCAGACCGGCCCGACGATGTCGTATACGGCCTGTGGGCGGGCTTTGTCCGTTACCGGCACGATGTCGTGCCAGGCGTCGTACAGGCTGGGGCGGGCCAGATCGTTCATCGCCGCGTCCAGCACCAGGAAGTCGCGCGCCTCGCCCTGCTTGATGCGCAGCACGCGCGTCAGCAGCACGCCGGCCTCGGCCACGAGGTAGCGGCCGGGTTCCAGCAACAGGCGACCCTCGAAGCCGGCGAGCGCCTCGCGGATCACCGCCACGTAATCCGCCGGCGCGATAGTCACGTCGCCTTCGCGATAGCGCACGCCGAGGCCACCGCCCACGTCGATGCTGGCGACGGGATGACCGGCGTCGCGCAGCTCGCGCCAGAACGCGGCCACGCGCTGCAAGGCCAGGCGATACGGTTCCAGCGAGAGGATCTGCGAACCGATATGCACGTGCAGGCCGTTCAACTGCACATGCTTGAGCGTGGCGCGCGCATCGAACCAGCGGCGCGCCTCGGCGATGCTCACGCCGAACTTGTTCTCCGACTTGCCGGTGGAAATCTTGGCGTGGGTCAGTGCGTCCACGTCCGGGTTGATGCGCACCGCCGCGCGCGCCGTGGTGCCTTGCGCGCCGGCGATGCGCTCGATGGCGTGCAGCTCGTCCAGCGATTCCACGTTGAAGCGCTGGATGCCCGCAGCCAGCGCCGCGGCAATCTCGTCGTCGCGCTTGCCCACGCCGGAGAACACGATGCGTGCGGGCGGGATGCCGGCCCGCAACGCGCGCTGCAGTTCGCCGGCGGAGACGATGTCCGCGCCCAGCCCGGCCTGCTCCATCAACTCCAGGATGGCGCGGTTGCCGTTGGCCTTGACCGCGTAGCAGATCATCGCGTCCATACCGTGCAGCGCCTGCTGCAGGCCGGCGATGCGCTGGCGGATCGCGCTGGCCGAGTAGGCGTACAGCGGCGTGCCGTATCGACCGGCGAGCGCGGCGAGATCCACGCCGTCGAAATGCGTGGAGGGCGAGGCGGCCGTAGGGTGAGTATGCATGTCGATGGATGGATCAGTGCTGCGCGACCGGCGACCAGTCGAAGCTGTAGTTCCACTGGTCGTAGTAGAGGTTGCCGCCGCTCCACTCGACTTCACCGCGTTGCGAATCCACGTTGTCGGAACGGAACGCGTGCTTGGCCGGCCCGAAACGCTGGCCGTAATCGCTGTTGAAGGCGACGCGCCAGGCGTCCAGCCCGCCGAGGTAGAACCATTCCAGCGCGTCATCGCCGGGCTTGGCTTGCGCGCCCGGATGCAGGCGGCCGAAGGTGACGTCCATCGGCACCCAGCCATAGGGCGCGAGGTAGAGCTGGCCCCAGTCGTGGATGTCGTTGTAGCCGTGGTCGGCGAAGATCGCGCCGGACTGCCAGCGCGCCGGGATGCCGTTCAGGCGCAGCAGGGCGATCAGCAGCATGGTCTGCTGGCCGCAGTCACCGTGGCCGGCATGCAGCGTGTAGTCGCTGAGGTTGGGGATGGTGGAGTACTCGCGCGCGCCGGCCCACGGGATCTCGTCAACCGCGGCGAACAGCTTCTGCGCGATGCGATAGGGGTTCTTCTCGTCGCCCACCACCTGCCGCGAGAACAGGCGCAACTGCTCGGTGAACACGAGGTGCGGCGGGCGCTCGGCCACGTACGGCGCGAGTGCCGGCGTGATCGTCGCGGGCACCACCTGCGCCGGGTCGATCACGTGGTACTGCGCGGAAAGCGTGAGTTCGTAGGTGACCGAGAACGTGGTGGGCTTGCCGGCCTGCGCGGGTTTCTCGAAATACACCGTGCGCATCGGCGCGGCGTCGGGCGCGAGTTCGTGCTTCGCCGGCTCGCTGCTCACGTAGCGGATGTCGTCCTGCTGGCCCGGCAGCGGTTTCGGGTAGGGAATCCATGCCCGCACGGTCTTGCCGGCCGGCACCGCGTCGGCGTCCACGGTGAGCGTCTGGGTGATGCGCACGCGATGCGGCAGCACGCTGCTGCGGTGTTCCTGCAATGCGGCTGCGCGCACTTCGCGGTGGTAGTCGTTCAGCACCTGCAGCGGGTCGTCGTCGAACGGCGCCGGACGGGCGCGGCGCGCGGCGGCCTCGGCGCTGAGCCGGAAGATGTTGGAGGCGTCGCGCTTGAAGTACATCACGCGGCCGTCGATCGCCATGCGTTCGAGCAGGCCGTGTTCGTCCCAGTCGCGGAACTCGTCGTCGCGCAGGTCGGGTACCTGCTGGCGGATGCGCGCCTTCAGCGCGTCGGCGTCGAGCGAGAAATCGTAGCGGATGCGGCGCATGCGTTCGCGCTGGAACAGCAGTGCATCGCGTGTGGCGGCATCCGTCCCTGGCTGGTCCAGCGCCTGCGTGATGTCGGTGTCGGCAGCCTGGAACTGGCCGGCATCGACCAGCGCGGCGATGCTGGCCGGCGTGTCGGTGGCCCAGGTCGCCGCAAAGGGCGCGGCCAGCAAGGCCAGCGCGAGCAGCAGGCGTGTTGCCTGGCGTGGAGCGGTTGCCACGTTCGCCACCATGAGACCCCCGCGATGCTTCCCCAAGCGGGCTGTGTAGCACGCTTGCAAATGGCGGTCAATAATTTATGCTGACGACGAAATTTATTGGAATCAAATATTCCTCGGTGCATTGCGTGACCATGCCATCGCATCTGGCGGTGTGCAGGCGAAGGGGTGAAACGATGAAACATCCGGTTCTCGCAGCCCTGGTCCTCGCCCTCGCGTTCGTCCACGCACCGCTATGGGCGCGCGACGCGAGTGCGGGCGCGTTGCCGATTCCGCCCAGCGGCGTGCTTGGCGTGGGCGATGCGCAGCTGACGCCCGCGTTCTGGATCGGCCTGCAGGCGCAGCCCGACCGGAGCATCCTCAGCCGCGCACAGATCGACGCGCAGAACGCGAAGCTGTTCAAGCTCGATCCCACCATGCACGACCTCGCGGCACTGCCCGCCACGCTGCCGCGCGCACAGGTGGCCGCATGGATCGAGCACTTGTCGAAGCGGCCTGCGCATACGCTGTACGACGTGCACGGCCAGCCGGTGCCGGCGGCCACGCTGGATAAGATGCAAAACGATCTGGCTCTGGACGCGATTCCCGCGCAGACCACGGTGCGCTACGGCCTGGTGGTGCAGCGCGCCGCGTTGCGCAGCTTCCCCACCACGCTGCGCGTGTTCAGCGAGCAGGGCGACACCGACATCGATCGCTTCCAGGAAAGCGCCGAGTTCCCCGGCACGCCGGTGGCCATCGTGCACACCAGCCGCGACGGGCAGTGGCTATTCGTGCTCAGCCCGCGCTACGCGGCGTGGGTGCAGAAGCGGTACGTGGCGGAAGGCACGAAGGACGTGGTGCTGGCCTACGCCGCCAGGACGGCGTACCGCGTCGTCACCGCCGCCAGCGTGCGCACCGTGTTCACGCCCGAGCAGCCGGCGGTGTCGCAGCTGCAGCTCGACATGGGCACGCGCGTGCCGCTGCTCACCACGCTGCCGCCCGACCAGCCGGTGAACGGCCAGACGCCGTATGCCGCGTACACGCTGCAGCTGCCGATCCGCAAGGCTGACGGCAGCCTGGAACTGGTGCCCGCGCTGCTGCAGAAGAACACCGACACCGCGGCCGATTACCTGCCGCTGACGCCACGCAACCTGATCACCCAGGCATTCAAGTTCCTCGGCGAGCGCTACGGCTGGGGCCATGCCTACGACGGCCGCGACTGCTCCGGCTTCGTCTCCGACGTGTACCGCAGCCTGGACGTGCAGATGCCGCGCAACACCGGCGACCAGGCCAAGAGTCCGGCATTGGAACATCGCCTGTTCACCAGCGCCGACAGCCACGCGGTGCGTCTGCAGGCGGCGATGCAGCTGCAGCTGGGCGACCTGGTCTACATCCCCGGTCACGTGATGATGGTGCTTGGCCAGTGGCAGGGGCAGCCGTGGGTGATCCACGACGTGCTGGGCATGAGCTACCGCACGGCCGACGGATCCACCGCGCACGTCAAGCTCAACGCGGTGTCGGTGACGCCGCTGTTGCCGATGCTTTATGGCGATGACGGTTCCACTTTCATCGATCACATGACCAGCATCGTGCGCGTCCGGTGATGAATCGCAGGCGATCCCAACGGTGGCCACCATCTCCCTGCCTCCGTTGGCGGGCTTTGCTCCCCTCTCCCGCTTGCGGGAGAGGGGTAGGGGGAGAGGGGGCTTTTGCGTCATCGCAAGTTTCAAAGCGGTTTCGTCCGCCTACCGGCGGCCGAGCTACTTCTCTTTTGCTTGTCCAAAAGAGAAGTAGCCAAGAGAAAACGACACCCGGGTTGGCGCTTGCCGGGCTTCCTGCCCGGCAAGCGCGTGAGGCAGGGCCGGGCTTTTCGAGCGGGCTCCTGCCCGCGCGAAAAGGCGTTGCCGTCCATGGCAACGCCCGCTGCGCGGCCTTGTCGTCCCCGCCTCACCGCCGCCCAGGGGCCCCACAAGAGCAGGCGCGCATCGTGCGCGCCAGAAGCGACAGCAACAGCGGGGCACTGCGGGCTTGCGGTTCGCCGTCTCCCTCCCCTGCGTGCAGGGGCGGGTTGGGGTGGGGTGCTCTTGCTTCTGCGCGCTGGGAGCGCGCTGCTTTACCCGGGGCCCCTATGGCGCGGCGGGCGGGTGGAGGAAAGTCCGCAGGATGGCCGGCAGGAAGCCGGTCAGTTTTTCGCCGGTACATGGAGGCGCCGTCGAAAAACCCCGTAACCCGCCCGCGCATCCGCAGGGCAGGATGCCCGGAGGGCGCGCCATCGGGGTGCCCCTCTCTTTGGTTACTTTCTCTCGGGCATGCGAGAGAAAGTAACTCGGGCGCCGACAGGCGCTCGAAACCGCTTTGTTCTCGCGATCAACCGGCACTGTGCGTGCTCAAGGCCATCGCGCACAGGGTGCGCTCCTACGATCGCGGGAGCGCGCGGACACCTACGTATTCAACAAGGATGAAAGCCATCCCATGAAAATCACCGACATCCAGTTCGGCATGCTTCGTGTGCCGCTGAAGACCCCGTTCAAGACCGCGCTGCGCACCGTCAACCAGGTCGAGGACATCGTGGTGATGGTGCACACCGACACCGGCCACGTGGGCTACGGCGAGGCGCCGGCCACGGCGGTGATCACCGGCGACACGCACGGCTCCATCGTCGATGCGATCCGCCACTACATCACGCCGCGGTTGCTGGGTCAGGAGGTGGCCGACCTCAATCGGCTGACCGGGCTGATCCAGTCCTCGATGGAGAAGAACTCCAGCGCCAAGGCGGCGGTGGAGATCGCGCTGTACGACCTGTGGGGCCAGCTCTACGGCGCGCCGCTGTACAAGCTGCTGGGCGGCGGAGACCCCGTCATCACCACCGACATCACGATCAGCGTGGACTACATCGACAAGATGGTGGCCGATTCCGTCGCCGCGGTGGAGCGCGGCTTCGAGTCGCTGAAGATCAAGGTCGGCAAGGACATCGGCGTCGACATTGAGCGGGTCAAGGCGATCTATGCCGCGGTGGAAGGCCGCGCGCTGCTGCGCCTGGACGCGAACCAGGGCTGGACCGCCAAGCAGGCGGTGTACGCGCTGCAGACGCTGGAGGAGGCCGGCATCAAGCTGGAGCTGGTCGAGCAGCCGGTGAAGGCGCGCGACCTGGAAGGCATGCGCTACGTCACCGAACGCGTGCACACGCCGATCATGGCCGACGAGAGCGTGTTCGGGCCGCTGGAGGTGATCGAGCTGATCCGCCTGCGCGCCGCCGACATCATCAACATCAAGCTGATGAAGACCGGCGGCATCTCGAACGCGATCAAGATCGCCGACATCGCCGCGCTGCACGGTGTGGAATGCATGATCGGCTGCATGCTGGAAACCTCGATCAGCGTGGCGGCGGCGGTGCACGTGGCGGTGGCCAAGTCCAACGCGATCACCAAGGTGGACCTGGACGGGCCTTCGCTGTGCCAGTTCAACCCGGTGGACGGCGGCGTGATCTTCAACGAGTCCGAGATCTCGGTGACGGATGCGCCGGGACTGGGCATCCGCGAGATCCGCGGGCTGGAAACCGGCGTCGTCGCCTGACATGTCGCCGCTGGTCAAAATCCGCTCCGAGCGCGACCGGATGTCGGCGGTGGAACGCCGCATCGCCGATTTCGTGCTGGACAACGCGCAACTGCTGCGCGACTACTCCTCGCAGCAGCTCGCCAACGCGCTGGGCATCAGCCAGTCCAGCGTGGTGAAGTTCACCCAGAAGCTGGGTTTCAAGGGCTATCCCGACCTCAAATACTCGGTGGGCGAGGCGATCGCCCGCGCCGACAACGGCGACGACGACGAGGCCGCCGCCCAGGTCGGCGGCGAGACCGGCGAGTCGCTGGCCGGCAGCCTGTGGCGGCGCAAGTCCGAGGCGGAGGAGGCGACCCGGTTGATCAATCCGCCGCAGACGCTGGCGGCGGTGGCCTCCGCGATCGGCACGGCCGGGCGCAGCGGCAAGGTGTTCATCATCGGCCTCGGCGAGGACGATATCCATGCGCGCGGCTTTGCGCTGAAGCTGTCGCTGCTGGGCATCCTCACCGTACACAACTTCGACACCGCACGGATGACCGCCAACGTCTCCGCCGCCGGCCCCGGCGACGTGCTGGTGGTGTTCTCTGAACACGGCAACCATCCGGCGCTGGGCAAGATCAGCCGCTATTTCCGCGAGCGGCGCGGGCAGGTGATCAGCGTGACCCGGCACACCGCCAACCCGCTGCGCACGCTGGCGGACGTGGCGCTGCTGGTGTCGGCGCACGACGAGCGCCCGTACATCCAGCCGCTGCTCTACCAGTCCGCGTTGCAGCACCTGCTGGACGTCGTCTTCGTGCGCCTGTGCGAAGGCGACGACGCCAGGCACGCGCAACTGGTCGCCAATCTGGACCGCATCCAGCAGATGCTGGAGCCGTGAATGGCCGCTCGGACGTCCATCCACATCGCACCCTCGAGCCCCGCTCCCTCCGGGAGAGCGATACCCTTGAACCCCTCTTCCGCCGGGAGAGGGAATCCTTCGCTGGAGGTTTTCGTGGCCATGCGCAACCGCCTCGTCACTCTGCTGATCGCCGGCCTGGCCTTCGCAGGCAGCGCCGTCGCCGCCAGCGCCCCGTCCGCCGCCTGGTCCAATGCCGGCCAGATGATTCTGGTCACCGTGCCCGACTGGAACACGATCGAAGGCACGTTGCACGCCTACCAGCGCGACCATGGTGGCGCGTGGCATGAAGTGGGCGCGGCGCGGCCGGTGGTGATCGGGAAGAGCGGCGCGGCCTGGGGCATCGGCCTGAACCCGGCGCAACACGATGGCCCGCAGAAGCGCGAGGGCGACGGCCGCAGCCCGGCCGGCGTGTTCCGCATCGGTACCGCGTTCGGCTACGCCGCCCACGCGGACACGGCACTGCCGTATCTCGCGCTCACCGCCACCGACTGGTGCATGGACGTCAGCGGCATGCCGCTCTACAACCGCATCGCCGACACGGCCAAGGTGGGCGCGACAGCGTTGAAGGGGGCCAGCGAGCCGATGCGGCGCGACCTGCACTTCCATGGCGACCAGGCCTACCGGCTCGGCTTCGTGATCGAGCACAACCCGGATGGTGTGCCGAACGGCGGCAGTTGCATCTTCGCGCACCTGTGGTCGTCGCCGACCACCGGCACCACCGGCTGCACCGCGATGACGCCGGACAGCATGCAGCACCTGCTGGCATGGCTGAAACCGGAGGAACACCCGGTGTTCGTGCTGCTGCCGCAGGACGAATACGCGCGCCTGCGCCACGCATGGCAACTGCCCGACGTGAAGGCCGGCCGATGAGCGCGACCACCCGTGTGTTGCTGGGCCTTGCCGCCGGCGCGCTGGCCGGTCTGGCGCTGGCCACCTGGGCGCCGGTGTGGGCGGCGCGAGCGGCGGATGTCGCCCAGCCGATCGGTCACCTGTGGCTCAACGCGCTGCAGATGACGGTGGTGCCGCTGGTGCTGGCGCTGGTGGTGGTGGGCGTGAACACGGCCAGCGATGCGGCGGCTTCCGGGCGCATCGCACGGCGCACCCTCGTCGCCATCATCGCGGTGCTCGCGCTGGGCGCAGCCGTCGCCGCGCTGCTCGCACCGCCGCTGCTGGCGCTGTTCCCGCACGATCCGGCCTTGGGCGCAGTGCTCGGCGGCCATGCCACGAATGCCCCCGTGGCCGCCGCGCCGGGCTGGGCCACTTGGTTCGAGGGCATCGTGCCCAGCAACGCGCTGATGGCCGCGGCGCAGAGCGCGATGCTGCCGCTGGTGGTGTTCGCGCTGTGCCTCGGCTTCGCGCTGACAAAGTTGCAGCCGGCGCGGCGCGCCCTGCTGCTGGAGTTCTTCCAGGCCATCGCGGACGCGATGATCGCGATCGTGCGCTGGGTGCTGTGGCTGGCGCCGCTGGGCGTGTTCGCGCTGATCCTCGCCGTCTGCGCGCGCGCCGGCCTGGGCATGGTGCGCGCGCTGGGCGTGTTCGTGCTGCTGGAGATCGTCCTGCACCTCACGGTCACCGTGTTGATGCTGCCGGTGGCGGTGCTGTGGGGCGACGAACGGTTGCGCCGCTTCGTGGTCGCGCTGGCGCCCGCGCAGGCGGTGGCGGCCAGCACGCAGTCCTCGCTGGCCTCGCTGCCGGCGATGCTGGAGAGCGCGGAACGGCGGCTCGGCTACCCGACCCAGGTCACCGCGCTGGCGCTGCCGATGGCGGTGTCGCTGTGCCGGCTCACCAGCCCGGTGCAGTACATCGCCTCGGCCTGCTTCATCGCCTGGGCCAGCGGCATCCACCTGGGGCCGGCGCAGCTCGCGGCGGGCGCGGCGCTGGCGGTGGTGATCAGCCTGGGCTCGGTCGGCCTGCCGGGGCAGGTCACCTTCATGGCGACCAACCTGCCGGTGGCGCAGGCGATGGGCGTGCCGGTGGCGCCGCTGGGCCTGATGCTGGCGGTGGACGCGCTGCCCGACGTGTTCGCCACGCTGGGCAATGTCACCGCCGACCTCACCGTGACCAGCGTGGTGGCGCGGCAGTCGCGACGCGACGCGGCAACCGACGCGCCGCGCGCACCGGAGGCGGCCGACGGGCCATAACGCCCGTGGAACGTCGCAGGACGGACGGGCGCCCGGCGCAACGGGCACAGGCAAATGGCCGGCTATACTGCAAGGCCCGCGGCGCCCGTTGCGCCGTCCCGCCCGCAGGCCCGCCATGCTGCTGATGATCGACAACTACGACAGCTTCACCTTCAACCTCGTGCAGTACCTGGGCGAGCTGGGGCAGGAGGTGAAGGTGGTGCGCAACGATGCGCTGGACGTGGCGGGCATCCGCGCGCTGAAGCCCGCGCACATCATGATTTCGCCGGGGCCGGGCACGCCGGACGATGCGGGCGTGTCGCTGGACGTGTTGCGCGAGTTGTCCGCGGAGATCCCGGTGTTCGGCGTGTGCCTGGGCCACCAGGCGATCGGCCAGGCCTTCGGGGGCAAGGTGATCCGCGCCAAGCGGATCATGCACGGCAAGACCTCGCCGGTGCGCCATCGCGGCCAGGGTGTGTTCGCCGGCCTGCCCGACCCGTTCGAGGCCACGCGCTACCACTCGCTGGTGGTGGAGCAGGGCTCGCTGCCGGATTGCCTGGAAGTGACGGCGTGGACCGAGAACGCGGACGGCAGCATCGACGAGATCATGGGCCTGCGCCACAGGACCTTGCCGGTCGAGGGCGTGCAGTTCCACCCCGAATCCATCCTCACCCAGCACGGTCACGACCTGCTGGCGAACTTCCTGGGCCTGCCGCGGCGGAAGCTGGCGGCATGAGCGCACGCGAAATCACCATCACACCGCAGGAGGCCCTGCAGCGCACGATCGAGCACCGCGAGATCTTCCACGACGAGATGATCGCCCTGATGCGCCAGATCATGGCGGGTGAGGTGAGCCCGCTGATGACCGCGGCGATCATCACCGGCCTGCGCGTGAAGAAGGAGACGGTGGGCGAGATCACCGGCGCGGCGCGGGTGATGCGCGAGCTGGCACACCAGGTGCCGGTGGCGGGCGATACCGCGCACCTGCTCGACATCGTGGGCACCGGCGGCGACGGCGCCTCCAGCTTCAACATCTCCACCGCGGCGATGTTCGTGGCCGCGGCGGCGGGCGCACGCATCGCCAAGCACGGCGGGCGCAGCGTGTCGTCCAAGTCCGGCAGCGCCGACGTGCTGGAGGCACTGGGCGCGCGCATCGACCTCAAGCCCGCGCAGGTGGCCGAGTGCCTGGCCGAGACCGGCATCGGCTTCATGTTCGCGCCCAACCATCATCCGGCGATGAAGGTGGTGGCGCCGGTGCGCAAGGAGATGGGCGTGCGCACCCTGTTCAACATCCTGGGCCCGCTGACCAACCCGGCCGGCGCGCCGAACATCCTGATGGGCGTGTTCCACCCCGATCTGGTCGGCATTCAGGTGCGCGTGCTGCAGCAGCTCGGCGCGCGGCGCGCGCTGGTGGTGTGGGGCCGCGACGGCATGGACGAGATCTCGCTGGGCGCGGCCACCCTGGTCGGCGAGCTGAAGGACGGCGTGGTGCGCGAGTACGAGGTCGAACCGGAGGATTTCGGCCTCGCGATGGCCTCCAGCCGCAACCTGCGCGTGGCCGACGTGGCCGAGTCGAAGGCGATGCTGGAGCGGGCGCTGGACGGCGAACGCGGCGTGCCACACGACATCGTCTGCCTCAACGCGGGCGCGGCGCTGTACGCCGCGAACGTGGCCGCATCGATAGCCGAGGGCATCGCGCTGGCGCGAGCCGCGATTGCCAGCGGCGCGGCCCGTGCGAAAATGCAGACCTTCGTGGCAACGACGCAACGGCTGGCCGGCAGGCTGTGATAGCTTGACGGCGCGACGACATGGTCGTCGCCACGATGCCCCGGCCCCGACTCCCCACCGCCCATGACCGACATCCTCAACCGCATCCTCGCCCGCAAGGCGGAAGAAGTGGCCGAACGCCAGTCGCGGCTGCCGCTGGCCGAACTGGCCGCGCGCATCCCCGATCTGCCCGAGACGCGCGGCTTCGCCGCGGCGATCGAGGCGAAGATCAACGCCGGCAAGCCCGCGGTGATCGCCGAGGTGAAGAAGGCCAGCCCCAGCAAGGGCGTGATCCGCGCCGACTTCGATCCGGCGGCGATCGCGAAAAGCTACGCGAAGGGTGGCGCGGCCTGCCTCTCGGTGCTCACCGACAGCGACTTCTTCCAGGGCAGCGAGGCGTTCCTGCAGCAGGCGCGCGACGCGTGTTCGCTGCCGGTGCTGCGCAAGGACTTCATCATCGACCCGTACCAGGTACACGAGGCGCGCGTGATCGGCGCCGACTGCGTGCTGCTGATCGTGGCCGCGCTGGACGACGACGTGCTGCTGCAGCTCTCGCTGCAGGCGGCCGAGCTCGACCTCGACGTGCTGTGCGAAGTGCACGACGAGGAGGAGCTGGAGCGCGCGCTGGCGCTGCCGGTGCCGCTGATCGGCGTCAACAACCGCAACCTGCGCAACTTCGAGACCTCGCTGGAGACCTCGCTGGCGCTGCAGGAACTGATGGAATACGACCGCATCCTGGTCGCCGAATCCGGCATCCGCACGCCCGAGGACGTGGCGCGGCTGCGCGAGGGCGGCATCAACGCGTTCCTGGTCGGCGAGGCGTTCATGCGCGCCGAGGACCCGGGCAGCGAACTGAAGCGGTTGTTCGGCACGAAGTAATGCACATGGACACAGGGGACATGGCGTCGTCCGCGACGGTCGGCACGGACGTGCCGGCGCAGCGCGTGGTGCTGTTCGACTTCGACGGCGTGCTGCTGCACGGCGATGCGTTTTACCTGTTCATCCGCAGCCGCTATGCGCGCTCGTGGCTGCGCAAGCTGCTGGTGCTGCCCTGCCTGCCGTGGCTGCTGCTGCAGCTGCCGTTCTCGCGCCGGCGCGTGGCGCGCACCCTGGTGCACGCCGCGCTGTTCGGTACGGGCGAGCAGCGCTACCAGGCGCAAGCGCGCACCTACGCCGCCGAGATGGTGCAGCACTCGCGCCTGTTCAACCGCGACGCCTTGCGCACGTTGCGCCGCCACCAGCAGGCGGGCGACCGCGTGATCGTGGTGACCGGCTGCGAGCAGGCGCTGGTGGGCGGGATCCTCGAACAGCTGGGCCTGGGCGGGGTCGAGCTGCTGGCCTCACGGTTGCGTGCCACCGGCCTGGGCATGCGCACCGGCTTCCACAACATCGGCGCGAACAAGCTCAAGGCGCTGTCCGCGCACGGCGTGACCGCATGGCAGCAGGCCTACAGCGATTCGCTGATGGATGTGCCGATGCTCAAGCCCGCCGCCGAGCCGGTGCTGGTCAATGGCACGCCGAAGCTGTGCAAGAAGATGGACGTGGCGCTGGGTCGGGTGGTCGGCCGCGCCGAGTGGCATTGACGCGCCCGTGAACCGTTCACGCTGAGCGTAGCCCGCGTAGCGGGCGAAGTCGAAGCGCTCCCTTCGACTTCGCGCCTTCGGCGCTACGCTCAGGGTGAACGGGAAGTGGTTATCGACAGCGCCACCGCCTCCGCCACGCGGATCCCGTCCACTGCTGCGGAAAGAATGCCGCCCGCATAGCCCGCGCCTTCGCCGGCGGGGTACAGGCCGCGCGTGTTGAGGCTCTGCAGATCCTCGTCGCGGCGCTTGATGCGCACTGGCGAGGAGGTGCGCGTCTCCACCCCGGTGAGCATCGCGTCGGGCAGCGCGTAACCCTTGATCTGGCGGTCGAACGCGGGGATCGCGGCGCGGATCGCGGCCACCGCATAGTCGGGCAGGGCGGTGGAGAGATCGGTGAGATGCACGCCCGGCTTGTACGAGGGCTGCACGTCGCCGAAGGCGCGCGAAGGCTTGCCCGCGAGGAAGTCGCCCACGCGCTGGCCCGGTGCGCTGTAGTCGCCACCGCCCAGGGCGTAGGCGTTCGATTCCCAGTGCCGCTGCAGCGCGACGCCGGCCAGCGGACCTTCGCCGTACGGCGCGTAGTCGGCTGGCGTGATGTCGCAGACGATCGCCGCGTTCGCGTTGCGCTCGTTGCGCGAGTACTGGCTCATGCCGTTCGTCACCACGCGGCCCGGCTCGCTGGTGGCGGCCACCACGGTGCCGCCGGGGCACATGCAGAAGCTGTACACCGAGCGGCCATCGCGGCCGTGGTGCACGAGGTGATAGTCGGCCGCGCCGAGGATGGGATGGCCGGCCTGCGGGCCGAAGCGCGCGTGGTCGATCAGCGACTGCGGGTGCTCGATGCGGAAGCCGATCGAGAACGGCTTGGCCTCCACGTACACGCCGCGCGCATGCAGCATCTCGAACGTGTCGCGCGCGCTGTGGCCCAGCGCCAGCACCACATGGTCGCTGCGCAGCTCCTCGCCGCTGGCCAGCTGTACGCCGCGTACCTGGCGCTCGCCCGGCGCGTCGGTCTCGATCAGCAGATCGTCCACGCGCTGGTCGAAGCGGATCTCGCCGCCCAGTTCCTCGATGGTGCCGCGCATGTTCTCCACCATCGTCACCAGCCGGAACGTGCCGATATGCGGCTTGCTGACGTAGAGGATCTCCTCCGGCGCGCCGGCCGCGACGAACTCGGTGAGCACCTTGCGGCCGTGGTGCCGCGGATCGCGGATCTGGCTGTGCAGCTTGCCGTCGGAAAACGTGCCCGCGCCACCCTCGCCGAACTGCACGTTGGAATCCGGATGCAGCTCGCGTTTGCGCCACAGGTCCCAGGTGTCCTTGGTGCGCTCGCGCACCGCCTTGCCGCGTTCCAGCACGATGGGGCGGAATCCCGACTGCGCCAGGATCAGCGCCGCGAACAGGCCGCAGGGACCGAAGCCGATCACGATGGGGCGGTGTTCCAGTCGCGCCGGTGCCTGTGCCACGAAGTGGTAGCGGGTGTCGGGCGTCACCTGCACATGACGATCATCCGCATGGCGAGCCAGCAGCGCGGCCTCGTCGGCCACGTCCACGTCCAGTGTGTAGATCAGCGCGATCGCGCCGCGCTTGCGCGCGTCGTAGCCACGGCGGAACACGGCGTAGCCATGCAGCGCGGTGGGCTGGATGCCGAGCTTCGCGCAGATTGCCGCGGGGAGTGCTTCCGCGGGATGGTCCAGCGGAAGCTTGAGGTCGGTGAGGCGCAGCATCAGGAGGTGGGAGTGTTCGCTGGGGCGAAGGAGCGGATTTTCGCAGATTCGCGGACTTTGCTCCCTCCCCCCGCCGGGGAGAGGGTTGGGGTGAGGGGCAGGTGCTCGCCGCCATGCGGGATCCAGGCGCCGCGCCCGCGCCGCGCCTCAGAACTTCCCGAGGAAATCCGCCTTGCCCAGCTCGGCGCCCGCCTCGCGCAGGATCGCGTAGGCGGTGGTGCAGTGGAAGAACAGGTTGGGCAGCACGTAGTCGAACAGGTAGGCCTGGCCTTCGAAGCGCTGCTCGCCGCTGGGGCTGTTGCGGCTGGGGAAGACCACGCTGCGCGCTTCGCTGCCGTCGATCTGCGCAGGCTGGAAGCCCTGCACGTAGGCGGTCGCGGCGTCGATGCGCGCATACAGTTCGGCCAATGTGGCCTCGTTGTCCGCGAACGACTTCGGCTCGACGCCGGCGAGGCGGGCACAGCCGCGCGCGGCCATGTCGCAGGCGATCTGCACCTGTTTCACCAGCGGCAGCATGTCGGGGATCAGGCGCGTTTGCAGCAGGGTGGCGTCGCCGACGTTCTTGGCCTTGGCGTGCGCCTCGCCCTGCTGCAGCACATGGCGCAGGTTGGCGAGCGCGCGGACGAAGACGGGAACGGAGGCTTGGTACATGGAGAGGCTCATCGGGATGGCTCCACTGGGTCGGGGGAAGGCAGATCGGCGGCGAGCACGTCGCCTAGGGATGCTGGTGCCATGGGCGCGATGACAGCGTCGTCGGCCGAGGCCGATGCCGGCGCGGCATGCCGGGTGGCGCGGATCGCCACCAGTGTCGCCGCGAACAGCAGCAGCGCGGCCAGCACGAAGGCCACGCCCGGCAGGTGGTGCACTGGCGCGTGGTCGCTGATGAACAGCGCGAACAGGCTCGCGAACATCGACGGGCCGAAGATGCCGGCGAGGCTGGCGAGGCTGGTCAGCGCGCCCTGCAGGCGGCCCTGTTCGTGCGGGTCGACCTGGTGGGTCATCATCGACTGCGCCGGCGGTCCGGCGAGGCCGCCGAGGCAGAACACCGGGATCGCGGTCAGGAACAGCCACGCGCTGGACGCGAGGCCGAACACGAGGTAGCCCAGCACGCACAGCGACAGGCCGATCAGGATCATCCGCCGCTCGCCCAGCTTCGGCATCAGCCGGCGCACCAGCACCGCCTGCACCAGGCCACTGCACAGGCCGACCAGGCCCAGCGTGTAGCCCACCACCTGCGGGCCCCAGCCGAAGCGGTAGTCGGTGTACAGCACGTAGGTGGAGTTGAGCGAGAACTGCGCCAGGTTGATCAGGAAGAACACCGCGGCCAGCGCGAACACCTGCGGGTAACGGCGCAGCAGCACCACCGCGCCGAACGGGTTGGCGTGGCGCCAGTCGAAGCGCGGCGCGCGGCGCTCCGGCGGCAGCGACTCCGGCAGCACGAAATAGCCATAGCAGAAGTTGAGCAGCGACAACCCGGCCGCGACCCAGAACGGCAGGCGCAGGTGCCAGTGGCCGAGGAAGCCGCCCAGCGCCGGGCCCACGATAAAACCGATGCCGAACGCCGCGCCCAGCATGCCGAACGCGGCGGCGCGCTTTTCCTTCGGGACGATGTCGGCGATGTAGGCGTTCGCGGTGGAGAAGCTCGCCGCGCAGATACCGGACACCGCGCGGCCCAGGAACAGCAGCCACAGCACCGGCGCCAGCGCCATCACGATGAAATCCACGCCGAGGCCGAAGCTGGAGATCAGGATCACCGTGCGCCGGCCGTAGCGGTCCGACAACGCGCCCTGCACCGGCGAGAACACGAACTGCATCACCATGAACAGCGTGGCGAACGCGCCCACCCAGACCGCCGCCTTCGCGATGCTGCCGCCGATCAGGTCGACGATCAGGTGCGGCAGCACCGGGATGATGATGCCGAACGCCAGCATGTCCAGCATCACGGTGACGAAGATGAAGGCGAGGGCGGCGTGGTGGCGCGGGGCGTGGGCGACAGGCTGGCTCATGACACGATTGGCGGCGGCAGACGCGGAACGATAGCGCATCGCGCCGCGCTGCGGCTGGCCAACAGCGGAACGAAAGGCGTCTTCAGCCCGGCGGCGCCGTGAGTTCCTGCGCGTCCAGGCAACCGGTGCGGCGGCGGTCCAGCTTGTGGAACTGGCGGCGCAGGTTCGCCTGCCATTCCTTCAGCGTCACCGGCTTGCCGTGGCCGCCGGGCAGTTCTTCTGGTTCCAGCACGCCGTCGTGGTTGGCGTCCATGCGCTCGAAGCCACCGCTCATGTAGGCCACGTATTCGGCTTCGCTCACGCAGCCGTTGCCGTCGGTGTCGAACTGGCGCAGGTAGGCGTTGCGCGAATCCTGCGCTGCCGCCGCGAGCGGCAGCAGCAGCGCGAGGGTGGCGGCGAGGCCGGGGTGGAGGAAGCGTGGGGCGGTCGGCATGCGGGGCAGTGTGCGGCACGCCGCGCCGTCGCGTCGAGAACGGACGCACGCCGTGCGAAGGCCCGCGCTTGGGAGGCGAAGGCAGCGCGCGCGATCCGGCCGCCGTGTCGCCGCGAAGCCCGGCTTTCCGCGGGTTACTCCGCGGGCGGCGGTTGCTGCGGCGAGGGGGCGGCAGTACCGGGCTGGACCGGCGAGGCGTCGCCCGTGGCGGCGACGACGCGGTTGCGCCCCGCCCGCTTGGCGTCGTACAGCGCGCGATCCGCGCGGCGGACCAAGGTCTGCACCTCGGTGTCCTCCGGCCGGTAAGCGGCGATGCCGGCGGAAATGGTGACGCCCGGAACGCCGGCATCCGACACGGGCGGCATCGCGGCGACGGCCGCGCGCAGCCGTTCGGCCAGCGCCATCGCCTCGGCCAGGCCCGTGCCCGGCAGCAGGGCGAGGAATTCCTCGCCACCCATGCGGCCCAGCACGGCCGGCGGCTGCAGCCGCCAGCGGATGGCGGCGGCCAGCGCCGCCAGCACGCGGTCGCCGGTGGCGTGGCCGAATTCGTCGTTGATGCGCTTGAAGTGATCGACGTCGATGATCAGCGCGGCCAGCGTGTTGGGGCGGCTCGTCGCGCTGAACAACCGTGCCGACTCCTCGTCCAGCGCGAGGCGGTTCAGCGTGCCGGTGAGCGGATCGGTGCGCGCCAGCTGATGCAGTTCGGCCTGCACCGTCTCGTTGTACATCAGCAGGAAGCCGATGCTGGCGAGCACCGGCTCCACCGCGCTGTAGATCATCTGCGCCGCATTGGCGGGCGAGTAGGCGAGCAGCCCGGCCGCGCCGGCGGGATGCAAGGCCAGGTCGCCCAGCCGGGCGGCCCAGCCCGCCAGGGCGCCCAGCAGCACCAGCAGCATCACCCGCTGCGCGATCGAACCGCCGCGACGCAGCGCATGGCGCAGCGGCCATACCAGCAACAGCAAGTAGGCGCCCAGCGCGAGCGACGCGATGTAGACGCGCATGCGGTAGTCGGGCACGGCCACACCGAACCAGGCGATGCCGAGCCAGCCGGCCGCGCCGATCGCCATCAGCAGGGCCCGGCGTTGTGGCGCGCCCAGCAACAGGCGCAGCGCGCGCGTGGTCTCGGCGTAGGACACCATCAGCACGCCGTTGGCGAGCACGATCGACACCCAGTCGCTGACCTGCCCGCGCAGCCCCATCAGCACCCAGCCGATCGCCTGCAGCAGCAACACGGTGCCCCAGATGCGCATGCTGGTGCGGGCGACACCGGCATAGGCCCGCGTGGCGACCAGCAGCAGCGGTGCCAGCAGCAGCGCCTGCAAGGCGCCGAACAGGGCGATGGTGGCCAGGTCGATTCGCACGATGTCCGGGATGGCGGGTGGCGCCGGTGTGGCGAAAGTACCCCCGGCGCGCTGCCGTTATCGGCCGCAGTGTGAAATACCTTAGTGCCGATTCAATGCTTCTGCGTGATCCGCGCCGGGGGCGGTTTGCGCGCAGGCCAAGGCGGAACGAAGGTCGCGGGCAGGATCATGGATGGACTCGGCCCCTGGAAGTGGGGAGCGCATGTCCGTCCACGAGCGGTGATGGCGCACGAATGACGGACAAAAGCACCTTGCCCGGTCCCGCCTCAGCGCACCCCGCCGTGGATGCCGATGAACTGCAGGAACTCGGCGCGGGTGCGGGCGTCGTCGCGGAACGCGCCCAGCATCTGGCTGGTGACCATCGACACGCCGCGCTTGTGCACGCCGCGGGTGGTCATGCACTCGTGGCTGGCGTCGACCACCACCGCCACGCCGGCCGGCCGCAGGTTCTCCTGAATGCAGTGGGCGATCTGCGCGGTGAGCTTCTCCTGCACCTGGAAGCGGCGCGCGTAGCCTTCCACCACCCGCGCCAGCTTGCTGATGCCGACCACGCGGTTGGTCGGCAGGTAGCCGACGTGGGCGCGGCCGATGATCGGCGCCATGTGGTGCTCGCAGTGGCTCTCGAACTCGATGTCGCGCAGCACCACCATCTCGTCGTAGCCCTCGACTTCCTTGAAGGTGCGCTTGAGGTAGTCGGCCGGGTCTTCCGTGTAGCCGCTGAACCAGTCGCGATAGGCCTTCACCACGCGCTTGGGCGTGTCGAGCAGGCCTTCGCGCGCGGGGTCCTCGCCGGCCCAGCGCAGCAGGACGCGCACGGCTTCCTCGGCCTGTTCGCGGGTGACGTCGTTCGGGGTGGGGTCGCTCATGGGGATGCTCGGTACGGCGGGACGTGACAGTGTAACGCCCGTGCCACGGCAGGCGACGACGCGAGTGTGCAAAGCCCGCGGCAGGGAGGTCAGGCCTCGTCGTCGACCGGCTCGTCACCTTCGAGACCGCTTTCGGGAAGTTTGTCCGTTGCACCCGCCTCGTCGCCTGCGGACGACAGCTTTTTCGGCATGGATCGCTTTGGCTTGATCCCGAGATCCCGCAGTTGTTCCGCTTGTCGAACCAAGCCATTCCGCGGGCTGACCAAGGCCTTTTCCGCGGCTTGGGTCGCCGTGGTTGCCTTGGCCAGCGCCTCACCGATAGTCACGACGTGCTCGCTGAAGCGCACTGCGGCGTCGTACATGAGGCCACCGCGCTTGACGATCTCGTCCATGCTGCGCGTGGTCCTTTCAACGCGCCATATGTATTCGATCGTGCGCAGCACGGTGAACAAGGTGTTCGGTGAAACGAGCGCGACGTGCCGTTCCAATGCGTACTGCGCGAGGCTCGGATCGGCTTCGCTGGCAGCCATCAGTGCGCTCTCGATGGGCACGAAAAGCAGGGTGAAATCCACGCTCTTCAAGTTGTAGAGCGACGGGTAGTTCTTTCCCGAAAGATCCTTGATATGCCGCTTGATGGAAGCGGAGTGGTCTTCCAGTGCTTCTGTGCGAACGTGATCGTCGTCGGTCGCTGCGACGTATCGCTCGTAGGCAACCAGCGATACTTTCGCGTCGATGACGATGGCGCGCTCTTGCGGAAGATCCAGCACCACGTCCGGGATGAGTCGGCCATCCGTATCGTCGGTGTGATGACTTGCCTGCGTGCGGAATTCGATCCCTTCACGCAGCCCGGCCAGTTCAAGTACCCGTTGCAGTACTGCCTCGCCCCAGATGCCGCGCGTCTTGCTCTCGCCGCGCAGCGCGTTGGTGAGTGACTGAGCCTTGGCGCCGATGTCCTGATTCAACTCGGTCAGGTGACGGATCTGCGCGATCAATCCTTCGCGCGCTATGAGGTCCGCCTCACGAGTTGCCTCGACCTTGCCCTTGAAGTCGTCGAGGGACTTGCTGAAGGGGGTGAGCAGGTTCGACAGTGTGGCTTTCTGCTGCTCGTTGAGCCGGGCGCCTTTTTCCTCCAGAAGTGCATTGGCCATCAGCTTGAACTCCTTGGCCATCTCATCCTTCGCATCTGCCAGCAGCTTGCTGGTGTCAATCTCACGCTGCCGCGCCGATTTCACTTCTTGATCGAGTCGAGCCTGCGATTCGAGCAGCCTGCTTTTCTCCTCGGTCAGGCTCTTGTTGGCGGCGGTCAGTTGGGAGAGTTGTTCGTGCGCCAGAGCCAGGCTTCTACCTGCTGCATCATGCTGACTGGACATGCTGGCCAGGTCGGCGCGCCTGGCCGAAAGAATCTCCTGCACGGTCCTCAGTTCTTTCTCCAGGCTCGCTGCGCGTTCGGCTTGCACCTGTGCGGATGCCAGTTGCGTAGTGGCCTCGTGGAATTTGGTTTCGGTGTCGTTGCGCTCACGTGCGACATTGCGTCCGTGCAACAGTACGACTGCTTGCAAGGCGATGACGATAAGCACGACAACGACGAGGACGATCAGCAGAAGTTCGGTGATGGACATGACGTATCCAGCGGAAAACAGGTCGCCAGTTTACGCGCTGGCGTATCAGTTACTGCGACAGCTTGTACGCAGTGCCGGCATGGCACTCGTGCAGTCATTCGGAACGCTTTGCGACATGGACGCATCTTATGTCCAGTCGGATCGTCCCGGCGGCTGCGCGTATTTCACGCCGCCATTGCCGCTGAGGTGCATCATGGCTCGATCCACTGGAACGGGAGGGCATCATGGAGCATGTACACGATTACCTGATCGTCGGCGCCGGCATGGCGGCGGACGCAGCGGCGAAGGCGATCCGCGAAGTCGACGCCGAGGCGAACGTCGGCATGGTCGGCGAGGAAGGCGCGCCACCGTACCAGCGCCCGCCGCTGTCCAAGGCGCTGTGGAAGGGCGGCAAGACGCTGGCGGACATCGACCTCGGCACCGCGGCCAGCGGCGCGAAGCTGTACCAGGACCGGCGCATCGTGGCGCTGGACCGCGCGGCGCACGTGGCGCGCGACGGGAAGGGCGACACGTATCGCTATCGCCGCCTGCTGCTCGCCACCGGCGCCACGCCGCGGCGGCTGTCATCCGAGGGCAGTGACCGCATCATCCACTTCCGCACGCAGGACGATTACCTGGCGTTGCGTCGCCATGCACAGCCGGGCGCGATCATCGCGGTGATCGGCGGCGGCTTCATCGGCGCCGAGCTGGCCGCCTCGCTGTGCGGCGTCGGCTGCAAGGTGAGCATGCTGTTTCCGGATGCACACATCGGCGCGGGCCGTTACCCCGACGGCCTCGCGCGTTACCTGGACGACTACTACCGCCAGCACGGCGTGGACGTGCGCAGCGGCGTGCGGGTGACCGACAGCCGGCCCACCGATGGCGGCGTGGAACTCACTCTGTCCGACGACAGCGTGCTGCGGGTGGAAGCCGCGGTCGCCGGCCTCGGCGTGACGCCGAACACCGCGCTGGCCGAGCAGACGGGCCTCAAGGTGGACAACGGCATCGTGGTCGACGCGCAACTGCGCAGCAGCGATCCCGACATCTGGGCCGCCGGCGACGTGGCGAACTTCCACAACCCCGCGCTGGACCGGCGTCTGCGCGTGGAGCACGAGGACGCCGCGGTGAGCATGGGCCGCCACGCCGGCCGCGCCATGGCCGGCATCGCCGACAGCTACGACATGCTGCCGTTCTTCTATTCCGACCTGTTCGACCTCGGCTACGAGGCCGTGGGTTTGCTCGACACGCGCCTTGACGTGGTCGAGGACTGGCGCGAGCCCAACCGCGAAGGCGTGGTGTATTACCTCGACCACGGCCGCGTGCGCGGCGTGCTGCTGTGGAACACCTGGGACCAGGTGGATGCGGCGCGCGCGCTGATCGCCGAGGCGGGGCCGTTCGATGCGGCGTCGCTGAAGGGGCGGCTCCCGCGTCAGGCCTGAGCGGTGGGCAACGGTGTGTTGCCGGCGAGCGTCGTTATCTGCGCAATGCCGGCACCTGCCCCGCAGCGGCGAAAGTGTTCTGGACGGTTCCGAGAAAGATCGGCATGATTGCTCGCGATGTTTGCGCTTCATCGTCTCGCACGGATGCTTGACCAGGCACTCGTGCGATCAATCAGGGGGAACAAAATGATTGCTCGGAATAGTGCCAGGCTGCTGGCTGTCTGTTTGTGTGCGGCGTTGGCAGGCTGCGCTACATCGCGCAGCGAGATCAAGCTGCAGAGTCCTGTGGTTTCGCCTGCGACCACGGCCACCGGAACCGAACGTGTCGTCGTCATCAAGTCGGTGACGGACGAGCGCGTTTTCGAGCAATCGCCCTCTGATCCCAGCACGCCTTCGCTGGGCTTCGGTGGGGCGGATAACGCGAGCGCACAGGTGAAGTCCCAAGCCATCGGGCGCAAACGCAACGGATTCGGCAAGGCACTGGGTGACGTGCTGCTGCAACAGGGACAGACTGTGCAGGATGTCGTGCGCACGAACCTGAGTGCGGCGCTCGAACAAAGCGGCTACCAGGTCAAGTCGCAGGCGGAAGCCGGCGCGAATCCGGTGGTGATCGATGTGCGCATCAAGAAATTCTGGTCGTGGTTCCAGCCCGGTTTCTGGGCCATCACCCTCCACTCGAATATTGCGACCGAGTTGCAGGTCGAGGGTGGTGGAGTGCCGATTCAGGTGGAAGCGCATGCCGAAGACAAGCGTCAGATGGCCACCGAGAGCGCCTGGATGGAAATCACGCAGCAGGGATTGGATCACTACCGCGCCGAGGCTGCCAAGAACGTTGTCGGCAAGCTCTGAATGCAACGCTGACCCCGGTTGCATGAGATCGGGGTCAGTGTCTCACTCCACCCGGCAGAACACCGCCTTGAGGTAGCGGCTTTCCGGCACGTCGGCGCGCACGGGGTGGTCGGCGCCGGCGCCGCGCACTTCGAGGATCTGGATCTCGCGGCCGGCGTTCAGCGCCACGCGGCGGAGCATCTCCAGGAAGTCCGCTTCGCTGACGAGGCCGGTGCAGGAGCAGGTGAGCAGCAGACCGCCGGGCGGGATCACATCCAGCGCGAGGCGGTTCATCGCGAAGTATTTCTTCAGCGCGTCGAACACCTTGCTGCGGTCGCGGGTGAGCTTGGCGGGATCGAGGATCACCGCGTCGTATTTTTCGCCGCGCGCCACCGCGGCGCGCAGCCAGTCGAAGATGTCGGCCTGCTGGAAATCCACCGCCACATTGTTCGCGGCGGCGTTGGCGCGGGCGATGTCGAGAATGCCGGCATCTATGTCCACGCCGACCGCTTCGCGCGCGCCGCCGGCCATCGCGTGCACCGCGAAGCCGCCGGCGTTGCAGCACAGGTCGAGCACGCGGCGGCCGCGCGCCAGTTCCGCGAAGCGGCGGCGGTTGTCGCGCTGGTCGGCGAAGAAGCCGGTCTTGTGGCCCGAGCCGGGTGCGGCGTGGAAGCGCAGGCCGTGCTCGTGCACTTCCACCGCGGCCGGCACCTCGGCGGCGCGGCAGTCGAAGGATTCCTGCTTTTGCACGTGCGATTCGGCGAACCAGTACAGCCGCGCGCCGGGGAATTCGGCGAGCAGCGCGGCGTGGATTGCCTCGCGGAACTTCCACATGCCGGCGGCGAAGTATTCGACCACGAGGATGTCGGCGTAACGGTCCACGATCAGGCCGCTGAGCCCGTCGCCTTCGCTGTGCACCACGCGCCAGGCGTCGGTGTCCTTGTCGAGCTGCAGCAGTTCGCGTCTAAGCTGCACGGCGCGGCGGATGCGCGCTGCGATCCAGCCGGCGTCGATGGTCTCGACGGGATCGACGGTGAGCAGGCGCAGCGCGATGCGCGCATGGCCGTTCCAGAAACCGCGGCCGGCGTAGCGGCCCTTGGCATCCACCACGTCCACCACGCTGCCCGGCGGGAGGCGTGCCTCGGGCTTGTGCACCTGCGCCGACCACACCCACGGGTGGCCGGGTGCGCGGTCGGATTTCAGGCGGATGACAGGGAGGGCGGAAGTCGGCTCGTTCATCCGCGAATGATAGCGGCTTGCTTTGCTCCCCTCTTCCTCGCTCCTCAAAGCAGGGCCATCCATGGCCCTTCCCCGCGTCCGCGTGCGGGAGAGGGGCTTCATCGTGAAAAGTGCGGCCAGGGATGGCCGCCCGTTTGATTTTCGCGATCAGGGATGATCGCAAGGCAGAGACTCACACCGGTTCCAGCCAGCCCCACTGGTCGTTGGTCTTGCCGTTGAACAGGCCGAAGAACAGTTCCTGGATGCGGCGGGTGACGCGGCCGGCCTTGCCGGCGCCGATCTGCTTGCCGTCGACCGCACGGATCGGGGTGACTTCGGCGGCGGTGCCGCACATGAACACCTCGTCGGCGAGGTAGAGGTATTCGCGCGGCAGGTCGCGCTCGATCACCTCGATGCCGTCCTCGCGCGCCAGCGTGATCAGCGAGTGGCGGGTGATGCCGGTGAGGATGGACGCGCTGGCCGGCGTGGTGTGCAGCACGCCGTCGAACACCAGGAAGATGTTCTCACCCGCGCCTTCGCTGAGCAGGCCGGTGGAGGCCAGCGCGATGCCCTCGCCGAAGCCGAGGCGGCGCGCCTCGCGCGCGATCAGCTGGCCGGACAGGTAGTTGCCGCCGGCCTTGGCGCCGGCCGGGATGGTGTTCGGCGCGAAGCGCTGCCAGCTCGACACGCAGGCGGTGATGCCGTTTTCCAGCGCCTCCGGCCCGAGGTAGGGGCCCATCGGCCACGCGGCCACGGCCACGTCGATCGGCGTTTCGGCGGACAGGCCGAAACCGCCCAGGCCGCGCCACGCGACGGGGCGCAGGTAGGCAGCGGAGAGACCGTTCTTGCGGATGACCTCGCGGCAGGCCGCGGCGAGTTCGTCGCGCGTGCATGGCAGTGCCATGTCGTAGATCTTCGCCGAGTGGAACAGGCGGTTGAGGTGGTCGGTGAGGCGAAAGATCGCTGCACCGTCCGGCGTGGCGTAGCTGCGGATGCCTTCGAATACCGAGGAGCCGTAGTGCAGCGCATGCGACATCACGTGGGTGGTGGCCTCGGCCCACGGCTTGATCTTGCCGTTCTGCCAGATCCATTCGGGGTACTGCTGCGCCATGGCGAATCTCCGTTGGGGACCGCCCATGATAAACCCGCGCCTCGTGCGCCAGGGTTTGCAGCGCAGCAAGCGAGGCCTTCAGCCGCCGTAGCGCAGCCACAGGCAGCCGGCTTGGCGGGTGATCGCGAAACGCGCGCTGCGTTCGCCGTCGTCGCCACTGGTGCGCAGCTGCAGTTCGTCGGCGGGAGGCGCCGCGGACGATGCGGCCGGCGACAGGTCGCTGCCGGCGGACGCGGGATCGTCACCCGGGTCGTCGCCGAAGTGGATCTCCAGCAAGGGCTGCCGCACCAGCCGGCTCAGCGCGCGGATGTCGTCGACCGCCGACACGTGGCCGTAGCCATGCCACAGCATCAGCCCGGCCAGCTGGTTCGGGTCGCGCGCGGCGAAGGCGTCGATCACGCGCTGGCGCAGCTCCGCCGCGGTGCCGGCGCAGCGCTGCAGGGGGGCCGGCAGGCCGGGCGTGGCGACGCTCGCGGCGGACGCAGGTGGCGGCGCCTGCACCGGTGTAGCCTGCTGGGACGTGCAGGGCTGATCAGTGAACATCGGGTTGCCGTGCGCGTCCACGCAGCGATGGATCGGGTTCTGCGCCCGTGCCGGCAAGGCGAGGACGCACAGTGGAAGCAGCAGGAGCAGGGCGAGCGCACGCATCGAGCCAGCATAGCGACGCGCGGGCGCGGCGACCGTGAATCAGTCCGGCGGTTTAAGCCAGCTGTTCCAGCACCGCGCGCGTGGCCTTGGCGCGATTCAGCGTGTAGAAGTGCAGGCCCGGCGCGCCGCCGTCCAGCAGCCGTCGGCACAGCTGCGCCACCACCTCGGCACCCAGCGCGCGCACCGACGCGGCATCGTCGCCGTGCGCCTGCATGCGCTTGGCGATCCAGCGCGGAATCTCGGCGCCGCACAGGTCGGAGAAACGCTGCAACTGGCTGTAGTTCGCGATCGGCATGATGCCCGGCACGATCGGCACCCGCACGCCGAGCCGGTGCGCATCCTCCACGAAGCGGAAATACGCGTCCGGGTTGAAGAAGTACTGGGTGATCGCGCCGTTCGCGCCGGCGTCCACCTTGGCCTTGAAGTGGCGCAGGTCGGCGTGGGCGTCGTCGGCCTGTGGATGGACTTCCGGATACGCCGCCACCTCGATGTGGAAGTGGTCGCCAGAGTGCTCGCGGATGAAGCGCACCAGCTCGGCGGCGTAGCGGAAGTCACCCGCGCTGGCCATGCCGGAGGGCAGGTCGCCGCGCAGCGCCACCAGGCGGCGGTAGCCCGCGGCCTGGTAGCCGTCGAGCAGGGCGCGGATCTCGGCGCGCGTGCCGCCCATGCAGGACAGGTGCGGCGCCACGGCGAGGCCGTGCACGGTGTGCAGGTGCGCCACGGTGTCGCCTGTGTAGCTCAGCGTGGAGCCGCCGGCGCCGAAGGTCACCGACGCGTACTCCGGCTGCCAGGCCTTCAGCGCCTGCGCGGCCTGGTCCAGTTGGGCGCGCTGCTCGTCGGTCTTGGGTGGGAAGAATTCGAGGCTGATGGCGGGCATGGGAGTCCTTGGCGGCTGACTCGGGTGATTTTATACGTTCATCGCGATGAAAAGATAGATGGCTAAATGATTCTCTCCATGGCTCGGGTGAGACTCTGGACATCGAGTTCGGCGAGATGTCATTCCCGCGAAAGCGGGAATCCATGTGCTTCGAATCGGGGCCGCCATGGATGCCCGCTTGCGCGGGCATGACGTCGTGTTTCGTGGCCAAAGTCCGGGGCATCGGGCCGATGGGCGAGTTAACCTGTGGAGCCATTGCTTGGTTGTGGCGCCATGTCCATCGTCCTCACTCCCTTCGCCCGTGCCCGCCTGTTCCCGCGCGAGACACGGGGAAACACGATCCAGGACTGCACGCCGGAACAGTTCCAGCGCCACCTCAACGACGAAACACCGTTCAAGGTGCTCGAAGGCTACGCGCCGTTCTGCCAGCTGCATGTACACCGCAACTGGACCTCCACGCGCTGCCTCACCGCGCCGATCACCGACGCCAACCGGCATCAGCTGCGCAGCGCCTACGAGGCGCGCACCAAGGCGGAACTGCCGGTGCTGGTGCGCTGGTTCGAGGGCGTGGAATCGCCGGTGGCGAACTGGCTCGTCGTCATCCTCTACAGCCGCGAGCAACTGGCGAAGGAAGGCGAACCCATCGATGCGGACTGGGGCATCGTGGGCTGCCTCTACACCATGGAGCCGGAGGAAATCCCGATGGCGCCGATCACCATGCTGCGCAACGCGCTGGGTGTGGAGGAGGGCGGCTCCGGCGTGCCGCTGGATCGCGAGGCGTATCGGCGCAGCGTGGAATTCTGGGAACGCAACGCGAACTGGCGGCCGTAAGCAGCAGCTTGCTCACGTCAGTGCGAATTCGTAATATTTTGCGACACCTTGGGGCGGCAGGCAGCCTGTCATTTCCAGCCGGTGGCAGCGCTTCAGACAAAGACATCTCAGAGTTAATGAAAACAGACTTGATCGAAAAGTACGCGTCGGCCATCTCTGGAGCGATGCCCCCAGTAGTGCGTGATCCGCGCCTGTTGATGGATGTGAGCGGCGACGTGAAGATCTATTACGCGCCCTTCGAGTACATCAACCCGCATGCGCGGATAGTTCTGGTCGGGATCACGCCAGGTCCAACCCAGATGGTCAATGCAAACAACGAGGCGCGGCGCGCACTTCAGTCCGGCATGTCCAGCGCGCAGGCAATCCAAGCTGCCAAGAGTGTTGGTGCATTTAGCGGCGAGCCGTTGCGGAGCAACCTGATCAATCAACTTAACCATTGGGGCTTCCACAAGTGGCTCGGCCTGAGCGATTCGGCTGACCTGTTTTCCGCCTCACGTCACTTGGTGCAGACCACATCCCTCCTGCAATATCCGGTGTTCGTCAGAGACGAGGATTACCGGGGCACTCCGGACATGACCAAGCATCCTTTGCTGAGGAAGTATCTGCTAGGAAACTTCGTGGTGGAGGTGGAAGAGCTTAAGAATGCGGTGTTCGTCGGACTGGGGCCACAGGTTCAAAAGGTGCTGGACAGTCTGATCCAAGAGCGGATCCTGAAACCGAATCGGGTGATTGGTGGCATGTTGCACCCTTCTGGCAACTGTACTTATAGGATCAACTATCTCATTGGCGACAGAAGTGCGCCGGTTCCGTATGCCACCAATCCACTTCCTTACGATCAGGGCCGGCGAGCATTTCGGGAACGGTTCATCGGGGCCTGATCGAGGACCCGACAAAAAGGGCGCAAGACAGAGACAGGGGGCAAATAAGCAAGGGCTGCGGTCGCCGTTGCCTCGGACGTGGTGAGCCTTGGCCGTGACGAGCGCAACTACGCACCGTTACAGTGCACCAACTAGTCAAAACGGGCGCCTCGCGGCGCCCGTTTCATTTCCACAGTACCGAAACCCGCCGATCAGTAGCGGTAGTGATCCGGCTTGTACGGGCCTTCCACCGGCACGCCGAGGTAGCCGGCCTGCTCCTTGGTCAGCGTGGTCAGCTTCACGCCGATCTTCTCCAGGTGCAGGCGCGCGACTTCCTCGTCCAGTTTCTTGGGCAGGATGTAGACCTTCGCTTCGTACTTGTCCTTGTTCGCCCACAGGTCGATCTGCGCCAGGGTCTGGTTGGAGAACGAGTTGGACATCACGAAGCTGGGGTGGCCGGTGGCGCAGCCCAGGTTCACCAAGCGGCCTTCGGCGAGCAGGAAGATGCTGCGGCCATCCTTGAACGTGTACTTGTCCACCTGCGGCTTGATGTTGAGGCGGGTGGCGCCCGAGGCGTTCAGCGCGTCGACCTGGATCTCGTTGTCGAAGTGGCCGATGTTGCAGACGATGGCCTGGTCCTTCATGCCCTGCATGTGGGCCAGCGTCAGCACGTCCTTGTTGCCGGTGGTGGTGACGTAGATGTCACCGCGGCCCAGCGTGCTCTCGACGGTGTTGACCTCGAAGCCTTCCATCGCCGCCTGCAGCGCGTTGATCGGGTCGATCTCGGTGACCACCACGCGGGCGCCGTAGGCACGCAGCGAATGCGCGCAGCCTTTGCCCACGTCGCCGTAGCCGCAGACCACGGCGACCTTGCCGGCCAGCATCACGTCCATCGCGCGCTTCAGGCCGTCGGCCAGCGACTCGCGGCAGCCGTACAGGTTGTCGAACTTGCTCTTGGTCACCGAGTCGTTGACGTTGATCGCGGGGATCAGCAGCGACTTCGCCTCGGCGAGCTGGTACAGGCGGTGCACGCCGGTGGTGGTCTCCTCGGAGACGCCCTTCCAGTCCTTGACCACGGTGTGCCAGTAGCCCGGACGCTCGGCGTGCACGCGCTTCAGCAGGTTCTTGATGACCTGCTCCTCATGCGAGGACGCCTTCTCGTCGACCCACTTCGAACCGTTCTCCAGCTCGTAGCCCTTGTGGATCAGCAGGGTCACGTCGCCGCCGTCGTCGACCACCAGCTGCGGGCCGAGGAAGCCGCCTTTGCCGTCGGGGAAGCTCAGCGCGTCCAGCGTGCAGTCCCAGTATTCCTCCAGCGTCTCGCCCTTCCACGCGAACACCGGCGTGCCGGTGGCGGCGATCGCGGCGGCGGCGTGGTCCTGCGTCGAGAAGATGTTGCACGAGGCCCAGCGTACGTCGGCGCCGATATCCTTCAGCGTCTCGATCAGCACCGCGGTCTGGATCGTCATGTGCAGCGAGCCGGTGACGCGCACGCCCTTCAGCGGCGTGGAGGCGGCGTACTTGCGGCGGATCGACATCAGGCCCGGCATCTCGTGCTCGGCGATGTCCAGCTCCTTGCGGCCGAAATCGGCGAGGCCGATGTCTCGGATCTTGTAGTCGTGGCTGTTTTCTTTCAGTGCGGCGTTCATGTGCAGCTCCGGTTCTGGTGGGGACAAACCGGGCGCCGTTGTGAAAGGAACCGCCGAGCCTGGCCGTTGGATGAGCCGTCTGCACAGGGATGTGCAGGCGGTTGCGGACGAATCCGCATGCACTAACGGTCGCAGCGCCCCTCGACGGGAAGCGACGATTATAGCGGCGAGGCGCGCAGGCGTGCCTCCGGTAGCGCATGCCGCCGCTCGCCGGCAGGGTTTTGCGGCATTGCAGCAAAACGGTCACACATGCGCTAGGCTTGGATTTCCGCCCCCTGCGAGCCGATGCCGTCGTGATGAACGCTTCCCGCAGTCCCGAGCCCGCCTTGCCCGATGCGCCGCTGCGCGACGACGTGCGCCGTCTGGGCGCCCTGGTCGGTCGCATGCTGGCCGAGCAGGTGGCGCCGGCCTTCCTCGACGAGGTGGAGCGCGTGCGTGTCGCCGCCATCGCGCGCCGGCAGGAGGACGCCCCGCTGGACGGTCTGGCCGATCCGCTGGCAGGGCTCGACACGGCGCATGCGGAAGCGCTGGCGCGCGCCTTTGCCACCTACTTCAACGCGGTGAACATCGCCGAGCGCGTGCATCGCATCCGCCGCCGCCGCGACTACCAGCGCGCGGGCGGCGCACCGCAGCCGGAATCGCTGCGCGACGTGCTGGAACGCCTGAAGGCGCAGGGCGTGACCGCGGACGAACTGCTGGAATGGCTGCTGCGGCTGCAGGTGGAGCCGGTGTTCACCGCGCATCCCACCGAGGCGGTGCGCGCCTCGCTGCTGGAGAAGGAGCAGGCGATCGTGCGCGCGCTGGTCGACGGCTTCGACGCCGGCCGCACGCCGCAGGAGCGCGGCGAGGACGAGGAGCGCATCCACATGGCGCTCACCGCCGGCTGGCAGACTGCCGAGGCCTCGCCGGTGCGGCCCAGCGTGCAGGACGAACGCGACCACGTGGGCTTCTATCTCGCCGATCCGATCTACCGCATCGTGCCCGCGCTGTACGAATCGCTGGCCGAGGCGTTGCAGGCGGCCTACGGCGTGGCGGTGCCGCTGCCGCGCCTGCTCAGCTTTGCCACCTGGGTGGGCGGCGACATGGACGGCAACCCCAACGTGGGCGCCGACACCATCGCCGCCAGCCTCGCCAGCCAGCGCACGCAGGTGCTGGAGCGCTATATCGCCGACATCGCCGCGCTGGCGCGCCTGCTCAGCCAGACCGAGGGGCGCGTGCAGGTCGACCCGCGCCTGCGTCGGCGGCTGGACGATTACCGTGCTCGCTTCCCCCAGGCCGCGGCGCGCATCCGTCCGCGTCACGCCGACATGCCTTACCGCAGCCTGCTTACCCTGATCGGCGCGCGGCTGGAAGCGACCCACGAAGACGAACATCCGGAGGCCTACGCCTCGGCCGACGAACTGCGCGCCGACCTCGAACTGATCGCCGCCAGCCTGGTCGACCACCGCGGCCTGCACGCGGGTGCCTACGCGGTGCAGCGACTGATCTGGCGCGTGCGCAGCTTCGGCTTCCATCTCGCGCGGCTCGACGCGCGGCAGGATTCGCGCGTGCACGACGACGCGCTGGCCGCGTTGTTCGGCGACGCCGACTGGGCCAACCACAGCGTGGACGAGCGCGTGGTCGCGTTGCATGCCTGCCTGCGCGGCGAGCGCGACTTCGTCGTCAGCGAGGACAGCGTGGCCGCCTCGCTGCGCGCGGTGTTCGCCGCCCTGCGCGACGCGCGCCAGCGCTACGGCGCGGCGGCGACCGGCCTCTACATCATCAGCATGGCGCGCTCCGCCGCCGACGTGCTGGCGGTGCTGGCGCTGGCGAGGCATGGGGGGCTGGTCGAAGGTGAAGGTGTTGTCCCCCTGGACGTCGCGCCCCTCTTCGAAACCATCGACGACCTCAAGAATGCCCCTGCTACGCTGCGCGCCCTGCTGGCCGACCCGCTCTACCGCGCCCACCTCGCCGCGCGCGGCGATCGCCAGTGGGTGATGCTGGGTTATTCCGACAGCGGCAAGGACGGCGGCACGCTGGCCTCGCGCTGGGGCCTGCAGCGCGCCCAGGTGGAACTGCTGGAGGTGGCGGGCGAGCATGGCATCGCGCTGGCGTTCTTCCACGGCCGCGGCGGCTCGGCCAGTCGCGGCGGCGCGCGCATCACGCCCGCGCTGCTGTCCTCGCCGCGCGGCTCGGTGGCGGGCGTGCTGCGCGTCACCGAGCAGGGCGAGGTGATCCACCGCAAGTACGGCATCCGCGCGCTGGCGCTGCGCAATCTGGAGCAGACCGTGGGCGCGGTGCTGCGCGCCAGCCTGCGCCCGCGTGAGGAGGATCAACGCGAAACGCAATGGCGCGAACGCATGCACGCGCTGTCCGCGCGCAGCCGGCAGGCCTACCGCACGCTGGTCGAGCGCGAGGGTTTCGTGGACTACTTCCGCAGCGCCACGCCGATCGACGTGATCGAACGCATGGCGCTGGGTTCGCGTCCCTCGCGCCGGCGCAGCATGCGCGGCGTGGAAGACCTGCGCGCCATACCTTGGGTGTTCGCATGGACGCAATGCCGTTCCATCATCACCGGCTGGTACGGCCTGGGCAGCGCGCTGGAATGGGGCGCAGCCGAATACGGTGAGCAGGCCATGGCCGAGATGGCGCGCGACTGGCCGTTCTTCGCCAACGCGCTGGACGACGTGGAGATGCTGCTGGCCAAGTGCGACCTCGCCATCGCCGAGGCGTTCTCGAAACTCGCCGGACCACTGCACGAAGGTTTCTTCGGCCTGATCCGCGCCGAGTTTGAGCGCAGCCGTGCCTGGGTGCTAAGGCTCAAGGGTGCGGACGAACTGCTGCAGGGCGATCCCCGCCTCGCCGCCTCGATCCGCCTGCGCAATCCCTACATCGACCCGATGAGCCTGCTGCAGGTGGACCTGCTCAAGCGCTGGCGCGCGGATGATCGCCAGGACGACGCCTTGCTGCAGGCGCTGGTGGCCTGCGTCAACGGCGTGGCGCAGGGCTTGCAGAACACCGGCTGACGGCACCCCGCAGGGCGTGCAATGGCGGGCGTGCGTAGGAGCGGCTTCAGCCGCGATGCTCTTCGGCTTTCCCGGGAGCCGGAACAGGCGCCAGAAGCATCGCGGCTGAAGCCGCTCCTGCCGTGCCCGGATCCGTGCCAGGGAGCGGTGTCCGCAGGCGGATGATGCCGTCCGCATCCGGACGGATGGCCGTGCATGCGCCGAGCCACGGGCGCGCCGGATTGGCGATGCCATGCGGTTTGGGGTGTTGGGCGCAGGCTGGCACGCGGCTTGCCATGCAAGCCGCATGGATATCGCGAACCCGATCTATGGCATCCGCAAGCGCCGCCGCCTGCGCCTGATGGTGGGCGGCGCGGCGCTGGCCGTGGCCGCGCTGGCGGTGCTGGTGTGGCGGCTGGGCCCGGCCTTGCCCGCGGCGGATCGCTCCAGCCTGTGGATCGACGCCGTGCAGCAGGGCGACATGCTGCGCGAGGTGCGCGCCACTGGCACCCTGGTGCCGCGCGAGATCCGTTGGCTGGCCGCTGCCACGCCCGCCACCGTGGAAAAGATCCTGGTGTGGCCGGGCACGACCGTGCAGCCCGACACCGTGCTGATGCGCCTGTCCGATCCGGCGACCGAGGACGCGCTGCGCAACGCGCAGGCGCAAGTGGCGGCGGCGCAGGCGCAGGTGGCCGCCAAACGCGCCGAGCTGGAATCGCAACTGCTCGACCAGCGTTCCGCGCAGGCGCAGGCGCAGTCGGACTACGCCTCGGCCAAGGTCAAGGCCGATGCCGACGCCATCGCCGCGAAGGAACACCTGATCCCGCGCGTGCAGTTCGAGCAGGGCCAGATCGCGCTGGCGCAATTGAAGGAACGCATGGGAATCGAACGGCAGCGCGTGGCCGCGTTCGCCGCCAGCATGAAGGCGCAGGTCGACGCGGCGCAGGCCGCACTTGTGCAGCAGCAGAGCAACTTGCAATTGCGCCAGCGCCAGGCCGACGCACTGCAGGTGAAGGCCGGCATCGCGGGCGTGCTGCAGGAGGTGGCCGTGCAGGAAGGCGCCCAGGTGGCCGCCGGCGCCAACCTCGCGCGCGTGGCCAGGCCCGACGTGCTGATCGCGCGCCTGCAGGTGCCCGAGGTGCAGGCCAAGGACGTGGCCATGGGCATGCCGGTGAGCGTGGACACCCACAACGGCCTCGTCGACGGCAAGGTGGAGCGCATCGACCCGGCCGTGCGCAACGGCAGCGTGCAGGTGGACGTGAACCTCACCGGCAAGCTGCCGGAGGGTGCGCGGCCCGACCTCTCCGTGGATGGCCGCATCCTGATCGCCCAGCTGCATGACGTGCTCTCGGTGGGCCGCCCCGCGCTGGCCAAGGCCGATGGCGACCTCAGCCTGTTCCGCCTCGACGCTTCCGGAGATACCGCGACCCGCGTGCCGGTGCGCATCGGCGCCGCCTCGGTCGATCGCGTGGAGATCCTGCGTGGATTGAAAGCCGGCGACCGGGTGATCCTTTCCGACACCAGCCAGTGGGACAAATACGACCGCATCAAGCTGCGATAACCCGGTAGGAGCGGCTTCAGCCGCGATTCGTCGCGCCAATCGCGGCTGAAGCCGCTCCCACGAAAGCAAAACCATCGCGCACAGGGTGCGCTCCTACACATCCTCCGGAGCTTTTATGACCAACCCCACCAACGTCATCACCCTCAAGGACCTGCGCAAGGTGTTCCAGACCGACGAGGTGGAAACCCACGCGCTCAGCGAGGTGCACCTCGACATCGCGCGCGGCGAATACGTCTCCATCTCCGGTCCGTCAGGCTGCGGCAAGACCACGCTGCTGTCGATCCTTGGCCTGCTCGATACCGCGAGTTCCGGCAGATACGTGCTCAACGGCCACGATGTCGCCGCGCTCAACGCCGCGCAGCGCGCGCGCATCCGCAACGCGGAGATCGGCTTCATCTTCCAGGCGTTCAACCTGATCGGCGACCTCACCGTGCAGGAAAACGTGGAGTTGCCGCTCACCTACCGCGGCGGCATCGACGCCGCCGAGCGCCGAGCGCGCGTGCAGGAGGCGTTGGAACGCGTGGGCATGGCGCACCGCATGCGCCACTACCCGGCGCAGCTCTCCGGCGGCCAGCAGCAGCGCGTGGCGGTGGCGCGCGCGCTGGTGGGCAAGCCCGCGATCCTGCTCGCCGACGAACCCACCGGCAACCTCGACTCGCGCAACGGCGAGGCGGTGATGGCCCTGCTCGACGAACTGCACAAGGGCGGCGCCACCATCTGCATGGTCACCCACGACGCGCGCTATGCGGAACTCGCGCAGCGCAAGGTGCGCCTGTTCGACGGCCGCGTGGTCGACGAGGAAACCTACGACCGCCTGCGCCGCGAGGACGAGTCGCGCCTCGACGCGCTGATCGGCCAACGCATCGAGGTGGGTGCGTGAACGCCACACTGGCGAAAGTCTGGCTCGCCGAGATCTGGCAGACCTGGCGCGCCAGCCTGCGCCGGCCCGGTTTCCTGTTGCTGGCTGCGGGCGTGCTGGCATTGGGCATCGGCGCCAGCACGGTAGTGTTCGTGCTGGTCGACCAGATACTCCTCCGGCCCTTGCCGTATGCAACGCCGGAACGACTGGTGGTGCTGGGGCCAACGGGTCGCGGGCAGCTTGTCGACAGCGTGTCGCCCCAGCAATACCAGCACCTGGCGTCGATCAAGGGCGTGGCGTCGATGGGTCTGATCGAGGATGGGCCGACGGCCTTCAACGTGTCCGGCGCCGGCGCGCCGGAGCAGGTGTACGCCTTCCGTGCCGACCGGAGTCTGCTGTCCACGTTGGGCGTGAGGATGCTGCTGGGGCGCGACTTTTCGGCGCAGGAAGACCAGCCGAACGGCCCGAAGGCGGTGATCCTCGCTGCCGGCTACTGGCGCCGACATTTTGGTGGTGCTGCCACGGCGATCGGCCGGAACCTGGATGTCGAAGGCGTGCCGCATACCATCGTCGGCATCCTGCCCGCCAGTTTCGACCAGTTCGGCGAGGGCGACATCATGTTGCCGCTGGCGCTGACCCCGCACACCTACGACGACGGCACCAATTATCTCGCCATCGCGCGGCTGGCACCCGGCGTCGGCACGGCGGTGGTGGATGCACAGGCGGATGCCGCGATGCGTGCGCTGTATGCGAGCTTGGGTGGCCCGGAGGCCGACTACTGGAAGCACGTGCGTTTCGGTAGTGGGCCGCTGCAGGCCACGCTGCACCAGGAGCAGCGTCCGGTCATGTTGCTGTTCCTGGCCAGCGCCCTGTGTGTGCTGGTGATCGCGTTGGTCAATCTCGGCAACCTGATGCTGCTGCGCACGCTGTCGCGCAACCACGACGCCGTCGTGCGCCAGGCCCTGGGCGCGCCGGCTTGGCGCCTTGCCGTGCCTACCTGCGCCGAAGGTGTGCTGGTGGGCGCGAGCGGCGCCATCGCAGGTCTGGCGCTGGCCGCGCTGGGCCTGTCCCTGTTCGGCCATTACGCCCCGGTCGGCTGGACGCAGGGGGCTGCCCTGCACCTGTCGACGGGGATGATCCTGCTGGCGTTGGCCATCGCGGTGCTGGGTGCGCTGCTGGCGGCCGCGTTCGGCGCTTGGCGCGGACTGGCTACGGCATCGGTGCAGGAAGCGCTGCACGAAGGCGGTCGCAGCCAGGGGCGCCGCAGCGGTCGGCTGGGGCGAGGCCTGGTGATCGCGCAAATGAGCCTGGCGACCTGCCTGATGTGCGGCGCCGGCCTGTTCCTGCATGCGCTCTATGTCGCGGCGCGCACGCCGCTGGGATTCGCCAGCGATCACATCCTCACCTTCGACCTTGCGCCGGTGCGTGCTGACCATCCCGATATCGCCTCCACGCAGGCGCTGGTGCAGCAACTGGTGACGCGCCTGCGTGCCTTGCCGGGCGTCGGCGAGGTGGCAGTCACCAATGGCTTGCCGGCGGGCGGGTTTGCCCAGCAGTTCAACATGGGCGGTGTCCATGCGCCGGGACGGGACTACTTCGACCCCAATCCGCAGATACGAGGTGTCACGGCCGACTATTTCTCCACGTTCCGCATCCCCGTGCGTGCAGGGCGACCCTTCGACGCGACCGATATGGCGGGCAGCGAGCCGGTGGCCATCGTGAACCGCACGCTGGCCGACCACGAGTACGGCGGCGATGCGCTGGGCAAGGAGGTCGTCGTCAACGACTACAGCGGCTATGTGGTGGGCAAGAAGCTGCCCGACGACCCGAGCTTTCGTCCGGTGACGGCGCGCATCGTCGGCGTGGTCGGCGATACGCGGCAGTTCGGCCCGCTGGATGACCGGCAACGTTCGTTCCTCTACCTGCCGTTTGCACAGATGCCGGAGCACATCCTGCGGGTGTTCCGCTCGTTCGAACCGTTGCGCTTCGCGCTGCGCGTGCAGGGCAACCCGGACAGCTATCGCCGGGCCGTCCATGCCGCGGTTGCCGAGGTGGCACCGGAGCAGCCGATCGCCAATCTGGCGACGATGGCCGAGATCGTGCGCGCCACCACCGACGACACGCGACGCATCCTGTTCCTGGTCGGGACATTCGCGCTGCTGGCGCTGGGCCTGGCGGCGGCCGGCATGTATGCGGTGATGACGGTGGCGGTCGCCACCCGACAGCGCGAATTCGGCGTTCGCATGGCGCTGGGCGCGCAGCCGCTGGGCATGGTGCGCCTGGTGCTGCAGGCCGGCGGTCGGCAGATCGCGGTCGGCTTGGTGCTTGGCGTAGCCATCGCGCTCGCCCTGTCACGGATGCTGGGCGCCGTGCTGCAGGAGATCGGCCGCAGCGTCTTCGATCCGTTCGTGCTAGTTGGCGTCTGCGCCGTGCTCGCGGTGGCCGGCCTGCTGGCCTGCCTGCTGCCGGCACTGCGCGCGGCACGCGTGGCGCCGATGCGCGCGTTGCGTGGGGAGTAGGGCGATGGAAGCGACGGCTCGCGAGGTTCACGCATGAACATCTGGCTCACCGAAATCTGGCGCGCCTGGCGCGCCAGCCTGCGCCGCCCCGGCTTCCTGCTGCTGGCCTCGGGTGTGCTGGCATTGGGCATTGGCGCCAGCGTGGCGGTGGCCACGCTGATCCAGAACAGCCTGTGGCGGCCGCTGCCGGTGCCGCAGCCGTCACGGCTGGCGGTGATCGGCAGCCTGCACGACAACGGCCATGCGGGTGGCATCTCGCCGCACGAATACCAGTATCTGGACAAGCTCGACGGCGTGGTTTCGCTTGGGCTGTGGCGGCCGCGCTCGACGGTGAACGTCGCCGGTGCCGGCGCGCCGGCGCAGTTGCCGGTGATCTACATGGACAAGGGGCTTGTTCCCACGCTGGACGTGCAGCCGGTGCTGGGGCGCAACTTCGATGCGCAGGAGGATCGTCCGCACGGGCCGCCCGTGGTCATCCTCGGCTACGGCTTCTGGCAGCGCGGTTACGGCGGCGATCCGCATGTGATCGGCCGCAGCCTGCGGGTGGAAGGCGTGCCGCACACCATCGTCGGCGTGCTCCCGGCAGCCTTCAACACGGTGCTGGGGCCGGGCGACGTGGTGTTGCCGACGGCAGTGCCGGTGGACAGCCGCGACTACAGCCGCAACGGCACCGTGGCGCTCGCGCGACTGGCGCCCGGTGCCGACATCGCCGCGGTGTCGGCGCAGACCGATGCGCGCGAACGCACGATGTATCGCGACATGGGCATGGGCGGCAACTGGAAGAAGCCGCGCTTCGGTGCCGAGGGCCTGGCCTCGACCGTGCAGCAGGACACGCAGCCGATGCTGCTGCTGTTCATGGCCAGCGCGCTGCTGGTGCTGCTGATCGCGCTGGTGAATCTCACCAACCTGATGCTGCTGCGCGCGCTGTCGCGCAACCACGATGCCGCAGTGCGCAGCGCGCTGGGTGCGCCGCTGCTGCGGCTGATGTTGCCGGCGCTGGGCGAGGGTCTGCTGGTCGGCGGCGTCGGCGCGTTGCTGGGCATGGCGCTGGCGACGACGGGTCTCGCCTTTTTACAGGGTTTCATTCCCGCCGAATGGCTGTGGGGCGGGCGCCTGCATGTGGGCACAGCGGCATGGTTGCTCGCCTTCGCGGTGGGCTTGCTGGGTGCGCTGCTGGCGGCCGGCCTGGCGTTGTGGCGCAGCCGCAGCGCGACCACGGTGGACGAGTTGCGCGAGGGTGGGCGCAGCGGCGTCGGTCTGCGCAGCGGTCGGCTGGGCCGCGTGCTGGTGGTGGCGCAGGTGGCGTTGGCGGCGGTGCTGCTGTGCGCGGCCGGCGTGTTCATGCACGGGCTCTACGACGCGTCGCGATTGCAACTGGGTTTTGACGACAGCAACGTGCTCACCTTCGAGCTGGCGCCGGTGCAGGCGGCCTACCCCGATGTGGCGTCGGTGTGGGACCTGTCGCAGCGGCTGGTGCAGCGACTGCGCGCGATCCCTGGCGTCACCGATGCCACGGTGACCACCAACCTGCCCACCAGCGACGACATGTACGGCCAGCTCCAGAGCAGCGTGCATACGCCGGATGGCAAGGAGTTCACGGCGCAGTACCACGGCATCGGATCGGGTTTCTTCAAGCTGTTCGACATCCCCTTGCGCGAAGGGCGCGGCTTCGACCGCAACGACGTGGCCGGCGGCGAAAGCGTGGCCATCGTCAGCCAGGATCTCGCCGACACGTATTACGGAGGTCATGCGATTGGCAAGGTGATCGATGTGCCGCGTGACGGCGGGGGTGTGTGGCTGCTGCGCATCGTCGGCGTGGTGGGTGGAACCTACCAGCGCGGTGCGTTGCAGCCGCAGCAGCCCGTGGTCTACGTGCCGCTGGCGCAGGTGCCAGTGCAGATGATGGCGATCTTCCGCCGCCTGGAGCCCCTGCGCTTCGCGCTGCGCGGCCACGGCAACCCAATGGACTGGCAGGCCGGCGTGCGCGCGGCGCTGGCCGAGATCGCGCCGGAGCAGCCCATCGCCAACCTGCGCAGCATGCAAAACATCGTGCGCCAGACCACAGCAAGCGCACGGCTGAGCCTGTGGCTGATCGGCCTGTTCGCCGCGCTGGCGCTACTGCTCGCCGCGGCCGGCCTCTACGCGGTGATGGCGGTAGCCGTGGCTGCCCGCGAACGCGAGTTCGGCGTGCGCATGGCACTGGGCGCCGCGCCGTGGCGACTGTTGCAACTGGTGATGCGCGGTGGGCTGGGCCAGATCGCCTTGGGCCTGGTGCTCGGCGTGGCCGCCGCGCTGGCTGCCTCGCATGCCGTGGCCGTACTGCTGATGACGCTGCTCGGCCGCAGCAACGCCTTCGATCCGGCGGTGGTGTTAGGTGTCTGCGTGGTGCTCGCCGTTGCCGGCCTGCTCGCCTGCCTGTTGCCGGCCCTGCGTGCGGCGCGGGTGGCGCCGATGCGCGCCTTGCGAGGGGAGTAGGGCGATGGCAACGACGGTACGAGGGGTTTCTCCATGACCATCTGGTTCACCGAAATCTGGCGCTCATGGCGCGCCAGCCTGCGCCGCCCTGGCTTTTTGTTGTTGGCGAGTGGCGTGCTGGTGCTGGGCATCGGCGCCAGCGTGGCGGTGGCCACGCTGATCGACCAGGTGCTGATGCAGCCCTTGCCGATTCCGGATGCATCGCGGGTGATGGTGGTCGGCCCCATGTTCGATGGGCAACGCGTCGTGTCGCCGTTGCAGTATCAGCACCTGATGCCGCTCAAGGGCATCCAGTCGACAGGGGCGACGTTGTTTTCCAAGCCCGATGTCAACATCACCGGCGGCGACCGTCCCGAGGTGGTGTCGGCCGCCTATATCGATCGAGGCATGTTGCCGACCCTGGGCTTGCATCCCTTGCTCGGGCGCAATTTCACGGCGTCGGAGGACGCGCCGCGCGGGCCGCACGCGGTCATGCTCGGTTACGGGTACTGGCAGCGTCGCTACGGCGGCAGTCACGAAATATTGGGAAGGACGCTGGAGGTCGAGGGCGTCGGCTACACCATCGTCGGCGTGTTGCCGAAATCCTTCGACAGCCTCGCCTTCAGCGGCGATGTGGCGTTGCCGTTGGCGCTGCCACCCCAAAGTGCGACCGACGGCCTCAACGACATTGCGGTGGTGCGGCTCGCTGATGGAGCAAGTCGGCAGGGCGTGGCGGCCGCGCTGGATGCGCACCTGCATGCCATGTACGCCGCAATGGGCTCCAGGTATGTCGACAACTGGCGGGGCGTGCGGTTCGGCGCGGAATCGATCACGGCATGGCAATACGCGGATGCACATTCCACGTTGATGCTGTTCATGGCCTGTGCGTTGTTCGTATTGCTGACGGCCCTGGTCAATCTGGTCAACCTGATGTTGTTGCGTTCGCTGTCGCGCGCGCACGACAGCGCGGTACGCGGCGCGTTGGGCGCATCGCGGCCGCGGCTGGTGTTGCCGGCGCTGGCGGAAGGCCTGCTGGTCGGCATCCTCGGCGCGCTGGTCGGCACAGTCTTGGCGTGGGTGGGCCTTCGCGCATTGCAAGGCGAGGTGTCGGCGGACTGGTTGCCGAGCGACGGCATCCGCATGCCGCCATGGATAGGCATGCTGGCGATCGCCGTCGCAGTCGTTGCTGCCGTATCCGCCGCGGCGTTCGGTGTCTGGCGCAGCCAGGCGACCACGGCCGGCGAAGCGTTGCGCGAAGGCGGGCGCAGCGGCGTGGGGCTGCGGGGCGGCCGGCTTGGCCGCGTGCTGGTTGTCGCGCAGATGCTCCTGGCCACGGTGTTGATGTGCGGCTGCGGGTTGCTGCTGCATGGCGTGTACAAGGCTGCGCAGACGCCGCTCGGGTTTTCCAGCGCGAACATGCTGGTTTTCGACCTGGCGCCGGTGCGGGCGGATTACCCCGATGCGCGCTCGGTGAATGCGTTCTCCCAAACGCTGGTGCGCCGTCTGGAGGCGATCCCCGGCGTGACCGTTGCCACGGCTACCACCAATTTGCCGACGGGGCCCGGCCATGCGTTCAACACGAACGTGCGCAGCCGGGGCGGCCAGCCCATCGACATGGACTACTTCGGTGTCGGCCCGGAGTATTTCGGCTTGTTCGACATTGCCGTCTTGCGCGGGCGTGCCTTCACGAGCGACGACGTGCGCGGCGGCGAGCAGGTGGCGGTGGTCAATCGCACCCTGGCCGAGCGGATGTATGGCGGTCATGCGCTGGGCGAGTTCATCCAGGAGGATGACGGGCGGTCGGCGCGTATCGTCGGAGTGGTCGCCGATACGCGCCAGTCCGGTGCGCTGCAGCCGGCGCCCGGCATCGTCTATGTGCCGCTGGCGCAGATTCCGGACGACGACCTGGACTTCATTCGTTACTTCATGCCGATGCGCTTCGCCCTGCGCGGTCATGGCGATCCCGATCAGTGGCGTGCCGCGGTGCGTGCGGCGGTGGAACAGATCGCGCCCAACCAGCCGATCTCCGACTTCCGCACGATGGATCAGGTCGTGCGCTCGACTACGGCCGCCACGCACCGGGTTCTGTTGCTGGTCGGCGTGTTCGCCGCGCTGGCGCTGTTGCTGGCGATGGCCGGGATGTACGCGGTGATGGCGGTGGCGGTGGCTGCGCGTGAGCGCGAGTTCGGCGTGCGGATGGCCCTGGGCGCCGCGCCGGCGCGCTTGATGTGGCAGGTGTTGCGCAACGGGATGGCGCAGATCGCAGCCGGCTTGATGGTCGGCATCGCCATCGTGCTGGGCGTTTCACGGCTGCTGGCGCAGCTGCTGGTGTCGCTGGTGGGGCGCAGCAACACCTTCGACCTCGTGGCGATGGGCGGTGTCTGCGCGGTGCTGGCCATCGCCGGCCTGCTCGCCTGCCTGTTGCCGGCCCTGCGTGCGGCGCGCGTCGCGCCGATGCACGCCTTGCGGGGAGAGTGACGATGATCGTGCGCGAGTTGCGTCAGGCGTGGCGGCGGCTGCTCAAGCGGCCGGGGTATGCGCTGCTGTCGGTGGCGGTGCTGGGCGCGGGGCTGGGGGTGATGCTGTTCTTGTTCACCTTGGTCAATTCGGTGATCCTGCAGCCGATGCCGTTTCCGCATGCGGGTCGGCTGGTGGCGGTGGGCGAGCCGACGTTCAATGGCATCGGCGGGATGGATCGCACGCAGTACCTGGAACTGCAGGGCAAGTTGCGCAGCATGGATGCGATGGGCGCGTATGCGGACACCAACCTCAATCTCGACAGCGGGCATGGCGCCGTGCATTACGACGGCGGCTTGTTCACGGCATCGATGATGGATGTGCTGGGCATCAAGCCTTTGCTGGGACGCGGTTTCGAGCCGGCGGACGATGCGCCCGGCGCGCCGCGGGTGATGCTGCTGGGCGAGCCGCTGTGGCGGCATGCTTTCGGTGCCGACCCGCACGTCGTCGGTCGTGCCGTGCAGGTGAATGCGCAGCGGTTCACCGTGGTGGGCGTATTGCCAGCCAGCTTCCACTTTCCCAGTGGCACGGTGGCGGCGTGGCTGCCACTGCGTCTGGTGCCCAACCAGCACGGCGATATCTACGTGGCCGCGCGGTTGGCGCCGGGCGTGCGGCTCGATCAGGCGCGGGCGGAGCTGGATGCTTGGGCCGGTCGCTTGCAGCGCGCCATGCCCATGTCCGCGGGGCAGCACATGGATCGGTTGACCATCTACCCGTTGTCGGTGGCGTTCTTGCCGCTGGATCTGCGCCGCTGGATCTGGCTGATGTTCGGCGCCGGTGTGCTGGTGCTGTTGTTGGCGTGCATCAACGTGGCCAACCTGCAACTGGTGCAGACCCTGCAGCGTCGGCACGAGCTGGCGCTGCGCAGCGCGCTGGGCGGCAGCCGCGCGCGGCTGGTGTTCGGCGCGTTGGTGGAGAGCGTGCTGTTGTCGGTGGCGGCGCTGGCGCTGGCCTTCCTTATCGCCCACGCCGGCGATCGCTGGCTGGATGTGACCTGGATCGCCAGCCACCCGGACACGATACTGAATCCACACGGCATCGATGGCTGGGTGATCGGCTTCGGCGTGCTGGTGGCGCTGCTCAGTACCTTGCTGACCGGCGGCATCCCCGCGTGGCGCGCGTCGCGGCCCAATCTGCAGGATGCCTTGCGCGACGGCAGCAAGGGTTCGGGCGGCGGTTTCGCGCGGGTGGCGAAGACCCTGGTGGTGGTCGAGGTCGCGCTGACCGTAGTGCTGCTGGTGGGCGCGGGCACCTTCGTGCGCGCGCTGGATGCCTTGTTGTCGCAGCCGGTAGTGGGTGCCGCGCATGCCGCGCAGGTGTTGACCGCCAACGTGTCGCTGCCTTCGCAAACCTACGCGAACGACGCGCAGCGCATCCGCTTTTTCGACAGCGTGGTGACGCGGCTGCGGCAGGCGCCGGACGTGGTCGACGCCAGCGCCACGAACACCGTGCCGGGCGCGGCTCTCGGCAGTCACGAGGACGTCTCGCTGCCGGGGCAGCCGCAGCCCGACACGGGCTGGCCGCGCGTGCAGATGAGCATCGTCGATGCGCATTTCCTCGGTACCTTCGGCGTGAAGCTGTTGCAAGGCCGCTTCTTCGATGCGCGCGATACCGCAAGCAGTGCGCCGGTGGTGGTGATCGACGCGAAGATGGCCGCCGCGATGTGGCCGCACGAGGACGTCTTGAACCGCCAACTGGTGCTCTATCCCGGCAAGGCCTGGGCGCACACGGTGACGGTGGTGGGTGTGGTCGAAACGCTGCAGATGGACAGCATGCTGGAGCGCTCGCGGCCGGGCCTGCTGATGCCGCTGGATCAGTCGGCCACGATGTCGCCGCTGCAAGGCGTGGGCCTGAACGTGCGCGTGCATGCGGATGCCGATGCCTTCGTGCCGCGCCTCGCCGACGCCGTACACAGCGTCGATCCGCAGGCCGCCATCTACGCACCGAAAACCCAGGCCAAGGACATGGCGATACAGCGCGCGGGGATGGTGGTGCTGACGGACGTGTTCAGCGCGCTGGGCCTGGTGGCCTTGCTGCTGGCGGCGGCCGGCCTGTACGGCGTGCTGTCCTTCGCGGTGGCGCAGCGCACGCGCGAGTTGGGCATCCGCCGTGCCATCGGCGCGGGCCATGGCGCCATCGTGCGCACGGTGGCGCGGCAACTGGCTTGGCAGCTGGGCCTGGGGCTGGTCATCGGCTTCGTGCTGGCCATGCCGTGGTCGAAGCTGCTGGCCGATCCCAACATGCGCACGCAGGCGCACGACCCGGCGGTGTTCGTGCCGGTGCTGCTGGTGGTGCTCGGGGTCTCCGTGCTCGCCGCGCTGGTGCCGCTCGTGCGCGCGCTGCGGGTCGATCCGGCGGTGGCGTTGCGCTATGAGTGAGCCGGCGAGATGGTCAGGCAGCGGCCAGCAGGTTGGGGTATTCTCAGGTAGTACCTTTGCATACTTGGAGCGGGCCATGGCCAGTTCAGTGAAAATCGATGACGACTTGAAGGAGCGCATCCAGCACCTCGCCGGCCTGCGCCAGCGCTCGGCGCACTGGATCATGCGCGAGGCCATCCAGCAGTACGTGGAGCGCGAGGAGGCGCGCGAGAGCTTCCGGCAGGAGGCACTGGCCTCGTGGCAGGCGTACCGGGAGACGGGGCGCCATGTGACCGGGGCGGAAGCGCGCGCATGGCTGGCCACTTGGGGCACCGCTGACGAGAAGGCGGCGCCCGAGTGCCACAGGTAGTTGTCACGGCGGCTGCACTGACCGGCTTGGAGCGTTGCCGTCACTTCCTTGCGGGCAAGGCGCCGGAAGCCTCCCGCCGCGCTGCGCAGGCGATCGAGCAGCAGTTGCTGATGCTGGAATCGGCACCGGGTATCGGTCGACCTCTACCCGACCTGCCGGAGCTGCGCGAATTGGTGATCGTCTTCGGGGATTCGGGCTATGTGGCCTTGTACCGGTACGTACCCGACGAGGATGTCGTGTTCGTGCTGGCGTTCCGGCATCAGAAAGAAGCCGGGTACTGACGCATGAGTGCCGATACGAAACCCATGGTGTTGCTGGCCGACGACCAGGCCGATGTGCGCGAAGCGCTGCGCCTGCTGCTGAAGGCCGAAGGCATCGCCAGCGTGGGCGTAGCCGATCCGGCGGCGGCGCTGGAGGCGGCGAGGCGGCGCGAGTTCGCCTGCGCGCTGATCGACTGCAACTACTCGCGCGACACCACCTCGGGCGAGGAGGGGCTGGACCTGCTGGAAAAGCTGCGCCAGCTCGCGCCCGAGTTGCCGGTGGTGGCGATGACGGCATGGGGCAACGTGCCGCTCACCGTGGAGGCGATGCGCCGCGGCGCCGCCGATTTCATCGAGAAGCCGTGGGACAACGCGCGTCTGGTCAGCGTGTTGCGTGCGCAGATCGCGCTGGCCGAAGGCGCGCGCCGCGAGCGCCGGCTGGTGGCGGAAAATGCGCTGCTGCGTGGCGAGGCGGGCGAGGAGTTCATCGCCGAATCGCCGGCCATGCGCCGCGTGCTGGCGCTGGTGGAGCGCGTCGCCGGCAGCGATGCGAACGTGCTGGTGCTGGGCGAGAACGGCACCGGCAAGGGCGTGGTCGCGCAACTGCTGCACCGGTGTTCGCCGCGCGCGGCGCAGTCGCTGGTCAAGGTGAACATGGGTGGCATCGCCGAGAGCGTGTTCGAGTCGGAGATGTTCGGCCACGTGCGTGGCGCCTACACCGATGCCAAGAGCGAACGCATCGGCCGCTTCGAGCTGGCCGATGGCGGCACGCTGTTCCTCGACGAGGTGGGCAACGTGCCGGCCGCGCAGCAGCCGAAGCTGTTGCGCGTGCTGGAGGATGGCGAGTTCGAGCGGCTGGGTTCCTCGCGCACGCAGAAGGTGGACGTGCGGCTGGTCTCGGCCACCAATGCCGACCTGCAGGCCGAGGTGGCGGCGGGCCGCTTCCGCAAGGATCTTCTGTATCGCCTCAACACGCTGGAAGTGCGCCTGCCGCCGTTGCGCGAGCGCGCGGAGGACATCCTGCCGTTGGCGCGTGCCTTCCTTGCGCGCAACGCGCAACGCTACGGCCGCGACGGGTTGCGGCTGGCCGCCTCGGCGGAACGCGCGCTCACTGCGTGGCGCTGGCCCGGCAACGTGCGCGAGCTGCAGCACCTGATGGAACGCGCCGCACTGCTGGCCGAACACGACGAGGTGGGTGCGTCCACGCTGGCGTTCGGCGAAGCCGCCGTGATGCCGGCCGCGACGGACCTCGACGGCATGACGCTGGAACAGGCCGAGGCACAACTGGTGCAACGCGCGGTGGAGCGCGCGGACGGCAACCTGCAGCGCGCCGCCGATGCGCTGGGCATCACCCGCCAGTCGTTGTATCGGCGGCTGGAGAAGCACGACCTGCGCGACGCGAACGGCGATGCCGACTGAGCCCTCCGCGTCGCGCGCCGGCCGCATGCCGCGTTTCGAGCGGCGCGCGCTGCTCGGCAGCCTGCTGGTGGCGATGCCGGGGCTGTTCGCCGCGTTCGCGCTCGCCTGGGCGCCTTGGGATGCGTCGCTGCGCTGGACCGGTGTCGCCATCGCCGTCGTCGCCACGCTGCTGCTGGCGCGCTGGCAATACCGCCGCGTGGTGTTTCCGCTGTACACGCTGTCCGGCCTGCTGGAAGCGCTGCGCCAGGGCGACTACAGCCTGCGCGGCGTGCAGGGTGGCGTGCTGGGCGACGCGATCTACGACATCAACGCGCTGGCCGAGCGCCTGCAGCGCGAGCGGCTGGAGTTCGAGGAATCCTCCTACCTGCTCGGCAAGACGCTGGCGGCGCTGGACAGTGCGGTGTTTGTGTTCGACGAGAGTCAGCGCTTGCGCCTGTTGAACCCGGCCGCGCAACGCCTGCTGGATGCCGAGCGCCATCGCCTGTTCGGCCTCTCCGCGGCGGAACTCGGCCTCACCTCGTTGCTCGAAGGGCCGGCCGCGCGCCTGCTCACACATGTGTTTCCCGGGCGCAGCGGTCGCTTCGACATCCGCCATGCGGCGCTGCGCAGCGGCGGCCGCGGCGGCCAGCTGCTGGTGGTCAACGACGTGGGCCGCGTACTGCGCGAGGAGGAGCGCGCGGCGTGGCAGCGTCTGCTGCGCGTGCTGGGCCACGAGGTCAACAACTCGCTGGCGCCGATCCAGTCGATGGCCGGCACGCTGGCCACGCTGGCTTCGCGCGATCCGTTACCCGACGACTGGCGCGAGGATTTCCGCGGCGGGCTGGAGCTGATCGGCCACCGCGCCGAGGCATTGGGCCGGTTTCTCTCCAGCTACAGCAGGCTGGCGCGCTTGCCGCCGCCGCAACCGCGGGCGGTGGAACTGTCCACCCTGGTGGCCAAGGTGGCGAAGCTGGAACAGCGCCTGGCGATCACGGTCGAGACCAGCGAGCCGCTGACGGTCGAGGCCGATCCGGACCAGCTCGAACAGGCGCTGATCAACCTCCTGCACAACGCGGTGGAGGCCACGCTGCCCGCCGGCGGCGTGCGCCTGCGCTGGCGCCGCGAGGATGGACGCGCACTGATCGAGTTGGAAGACGATGGCCCCGGCCCGCCACCCAGCGACAACCTGTTCGTGCCGTTCTTCACCACCAAGCCCGGCGGCTCCGGCATCGGCCTGGCGCTGGCGCGGCAGATCGCCGAGGCACACGAGGGCGGGGTGACGCTGGCCGCGCGCGCGGGCGAGCGTGGCGCGCTGGCCTGCCTGTGGTTGCCGTTGCCGCCATCGGTCGCGCCAGCATCGTCTTGACGGCTGATGCGTGATGCGTGATGCTTGATGCTTGATGTCGACGGCGGCAGGTTCCGGCTGCCGGGAGGCTACCCATGCGCACCACCCTGCAACTCGACGAAGACGTCCTGGCCGCCGCACGAGCGCTGGCCGAGCGACAGGGCCGCACCTTGGGCGAGGTGGTGTCCGAACTGGCGCGCAAGGGCCTGGCGCCAGCGGCGAGCGCGCCGGCCTATCGCAACGGCATCCGCCTGATGCCACTGCGCGCGGATGCGCGGCCGATGACGCTGGACGAGATCAACGCGCTGCGCGACGAAGTGCCGTGAGCGCCGCCAGGCGGAAGGCTGGAGTGCGTGAACCGCGCGGCGCATGGGAAGGCGGCGGCACGACCTGGCTGCCGGACGTCAACGTGCTGCTGGCGCTGCTCGACCCCGCGCATGTGCATCACGAGCCGGCGCATGCCTGGTTTGCCACGGCGAACGCCGCATGGGCCAGCTGCAACCTTACCCAGAACGGCGCGCTGCGCATCATGTCGCATCCGCGCTACGGCAATGCCGTGGCCTCCACCGCCATCGCCGCCGAACTGCTGGCCGGGCTGTGCAGCCAACCCGGGCATCTGTACTGGAGCGCCGACCTCAGCCTGCTCGATTCGCCCTTGATCGACCGCACGCGCCTGCTGGCCGCCGAGCAGGTGACGGATACTTGGCTGCTGGCGCTGGCCGTGCAGCACGGCGGCCGCCTCGCCACTTTCGACAAGCGCCTGGTGACCAGCGCGGTGCAGGGCGGCGAGCAGGCCGTGCAGGTGATTTCCGGGTAGCCGCGGCGTGTCGGGCTGAAGCCCGAACTACCCACAATCCCTGCAGGTCGGGCTTCAGCCCGACACGCGCCTCAAGCCCACTCCACCAACCCTTCCTCCGCACACACGCGCGGCCACGACGGTCGCGCCTTCAGTCGCGCGGCGAGCGCCGCGACGTGTGGCCACTCAGTAGCGGGTTTCGGCATGTTGCGTGACCAGCGCATCAGCATCAGCGCGTAGAGATCGGCGACGCTGAAGCGTTCGCCCAGCAGGTACGGACCATGCGCGGCGAGGTGGGCGTCGATATGCGACCAGCATTTCTCGATGCCGGCGCGTGCGTTCTGCTGGATCGTCTCGCCACCTTCGGCCAGATGGTCGTTCGGGTAGAACCACTGGCGGAACAGCGGCTGCAGCGAGTTGGCGAGGTAGAACATCCATTGCAGGCAGTCGGCGCGTTGCGCGCTGCCCGATGCCGGTGCCAGTGCGACGTCGGGGTGGCGCTCGGCCAGCAGCAGCGCCAGCGCGGCGGCCTCGCCGTGCGGCTGGCCGTCGATCATCAGAGTGGGCACCACGCCGTGCGGGTTGATCGCGAGATAGGCGGCGCTGCGCTGCTCGCCCTTGTCGATGTCGATGCGCTTGAGTTCGAACGGCGCGCCGATTTCCAGCAGCGCGAGGTGCACCACGAGGTTGGCCGATCCGGGCGCGTAGTAGAGCGTGTACATGGCAGGTGTCCTTGGGAGATATCCCACCGATGATACGCGCGCTCAGCCGTCCAGTTCCGCCCAGCGCGCGTAGGCGTTTTCCAGTTCCAGTTGGAGCTTCGCCAGCGCCTCGTTCGCCTTGACGATGGCGACGCTGTCCTGCTGGAAGAAGGCCGGCTCGTTCATCGCTTCGCCACACGCGGCGATGTCGGCCTCGAGTTGCTCGATGCGCGCGGGCAGTTGTTCGAGTTCGCGCTGGTCCTTGTAGCTGAGCTTGCGCTTGGGTGCCGCAGCGGGCGATGCCGACTCCTCGCGGACCAGGCCCGGCTTCGCCGCCGCCGCGGCAACCGCGGCCGCTGCCGCCGGCCGCTGCCGCAACCAGTCGCTGTAGCCGCCCACGTACTCGCCGATCCGCCCATGGCCTTCCAGCACCAGGGTGCTCGACACCACGTTGTCGAGGAAGGCGCGGTCGTGCGAGACCAGCAGCAGGGTGCCCTGGTAGTCGGTCAGCAGTTCTTCCAGCAGTTCCAGCGTCTCGATGTCGAGGTCGTTGGTGGGTTCGTCCATCACCAGCAGATTCGATGGCTGCGCGAACAGCTTGGCCAGCAGTAGGCGGTTGCGCTCGCCGCCGGAGAGCCGGGTGATCGGCGCGCGGGCGCGCTCGGGCGAGAACAGGAAGTCCTGCAGGTAGCCGATGATGTGCTTGCGCTGGCCGTTGAGCTCGATGAACTCGCGACCCTCGGCCACGTTGTCCAGCGCGTTCTGGCTGTCGTCGAGCTGCAGGCGGTGCTGGTCGAAGTAGGCGACCTGGATGCCGGTGCCCAGCTCGGCCGTGCCGCGCTGCGGCTGCAACTCGCCCAGCATGATCTTCAGCAAGGTGCTCTTGCCGGCGCCGTTCGGGCCGATGATGCCGATGCGGTCGCCGCGCATCACCGTGGTGGTGAGGTCGTCGATCAGCACGCGGCCGCCATAGCCCTGGTGCACGTGCTGCAGGTCGATCACCTTCTTGCCCGAGGCCTGCGCGTTCGCGGCGGTCATCTTCACGTTGCCGCCCAGCTCGCGCCGTTGCGCGCGCTCCACGCGCAGCGCCTTCAGCGCACGCACGCGGCCCTCGTTGCGGGTGCGCCGGGCCTTGATGCCCTGGCGTATCCACACTTCCTCCTGCGCCAGCTTCTTGTCGAACAGCGCATTCGCCTGCGCCTCGGCGTGCAGGCGTTCCTCGCGCCGGCGCAGGTAGTTGGCGTAGTCGCCGGGCCAGTCGGTGAGCTGGCCGCGGTCGATCTCCACGATGCGCGTGGCCAGCGCCTGCAGGAAGCTGCGGTCGTGGGTGACGAAGATCAGCGAGCCGTCGAAGGATTTCAGGAAGCCCTCCAGCCAGCCGATCGCCTCGATGTCGAGATGGTTGGTGGGCTCATCCAGCAGCAGCACGTCGGGTCTGCGCACCAGCGCCTGCGCCAGCAGCACGCGGCGCTTCATGCCGCCGGAGAGTGCGGCGAAATCGGTGTCGGCGGGAAGCTCCAGCCGGGTCAGCACCTCGCTGACGCGGCGATCGAGATCCCAGCCATGGCGCGCTTCGATCGCGTGCTGCACCTCGCCCAGCGCATCCAGGTCGCCTTCGTGCAGCAGATGGTGATAGCGCGCCAGCAACTGCCCGAGGTCGCCCAGGCCTGCGGCCACCACGTCGAACACGCTGCCAGCGGTGCCGTGCGGCACCTCCTGCGCCATGCGCGCGATCACGACGCCGCCCTGCACGCGCACCTCGCCGTCGTCGGCTTTCAGCTCGCCGGCGATCAGCTTCATCAGGGTGGATTTGCCTTCGCCGTTGCGGCCGACGATGCACACGCGCTCGTTGCGGTCGATTGAAAGATCGACCTGTTCGAGCAGGAGGGGGCCGCCGATGCTGAAGTCGACGCGCTGCAATTGGATCAGGGACATCCGCCCATTCTAGCGGGCTTCGCCGCCCGGGCGGATTGCTGGCAAGGGCGTTCGGCCTGGAACAATTCATTGTGGAACATCGACTTAACGAATTTATTTCAAGTCTTGCCTATGGAATTTGCTGCGACCATGCGTTAAGGTCGCGCCCACGTGGGGTAAGGTTCTGGTTTGTTTGCGAGGTGTTCGGGTGGCCATCGAGTCCATGAGGCTGGAGCGGATGCTGGATCGTCTGCGCGCGATGCTGTTGCTGGGGCTGCTGTGCGGCCTCGGCGGATTTGCCTGCGCGGCGCATGCCGGCTACGCGGCCATCGTGGTCGACGGCAGCAACGGCCAGATCCTGGAGCAGGTCAATGCCGATCACCGCGACTATCCCGCCTCGCTGACCAAGATGATGACGCTCTACCTCACCTTCCAGGAGCTGAAGAGCGGCAAGCTGCAACTCGACCAGTCGATGGCGGTATCCGCCTGGGCGGCTGGCAAGTCGCCCACCAAGCTGGGCCTGCGCGCCGGCCAGACCATCTCGGTGCAGGACTGCGTGCTCGGCATGATCACCAAGTCGGCGAACGACGCCGCCACCGTGATGGCCGAAGGCATCGGCGGCAGCGAGGATCACTTCGCCGAGATGATGAACGCGCAGGCCGCATTACTCGGCATGAGCGACACGCATTTCGCGAACGCCTCCGGCCTGCCCGACCCGAACAACACCTCCACCGCGCACGACCTGGTGAAGCTGGCGATGGCGCTGTACCGCGACTTCCCGCAGTACGCGCATTTCTTCGCCACCCAGGAATTCGTGTTCCGCGGGCACATCGTGCGCGGCCACAACCATCTGATGTATCGCTACGCGGGCATGGACGGGCTGAAGACCGGCTTCACCGACGCTTCCGGCTTCAACCTGGCCTCCACCGCCGTGCGCGATGGCCACCGCCTGTTCGCCGTGGTGCTGGGCAGCCGCACCGCCGGCGGGCGCGACAAGCTGATGGCGCGCCTGCTGGACGACGGTTTCAAGGGTGAGCAGACGCCACCGATCCTGGTCGCTGAAGCCGGCGGCGTGCGCCCGGGCAGCCGCGCCGCCCGCATCCTGGAGGCGATCTCGCCGATCCAGACCGCCGAGGCGGATACCGTGCCGGCCTCGGAACGCCGGCCGGGGCCGATCCGCAAGGCGCGCCATGGCAAGTCGGTGGCCGTGGCCAGCTGCGGCTCGCGCGGCAGCACCGCCTGCCGGCGCGCTCCCGTGCACCGCGCACGCCGTGCCGCGACGCGTCTGGCCGCCCATCATCCGCGGACCAAGAAGCAGCCGGTCGTGGTCGCCTCGCGCCGCGATACGGACGGCTAAGCCTCTCCTCGCCCCACGCCTCCTTTCCCGGCCGCGCGCTGCGTTGCGCGCGGCTTGAGTCGTGCCGGCTTCGCCCGGTCGCGGCCCGATGGCTTATCCTGTCGCGCTGAACGCGCGGCACGGCAGCTGCACATGCATGCACGGACCGGGCGGCGCACACACAGGGGCAACCATGACCGGTCAGCTGACCGACCGCTATCTGCGGGCCAAGCGCATCGTCGCCAGCGTGCTGGAAATCGGCGCGGCCGACCGCGATGCCGCGATCGCGCGCGAATGCGGCGACGACGAGGCGCTGGCGCGCGAAGTGCGCTGGATGATCGCCGCGATCGAGCGCAGCCACACCGCCACGCTGCCGCTGTTGCCGGGCGACACGGTCGACCTCAGCGGCCTCGACACGCAGACATCCGCACCGCACCGCTACCGGCTGGTGCGCCGCGTGGGCGAGGGCGGCATGGGCGTGGTCTACCTGGCCGAGCGCGCCGACGCCGGTTTCGTGCAGCAGGTGGCGCTGAAGGTGCTGGGTGCCGGCGCGGTGGGTTCGCCCACACTGCTGGAGCGCTTCGCGCGCGAGCGGCAACTGCTGGCGCGGCTGGAGCATCCCGGCATCGCGCGCCTGCTCGACGGCGGCGTGCTCGCCGACGGCCAGCCCTTCCTGGCGATGGAATACATCGAGGGCGAGCGCATCGACACGTGGTGCGAGCGGCACGGATTGAGCCTGCGCGAACGCATCGCGCTGTTCCTCAAGGTCTGCGCCGCGGTGGAGTACGCGCACCGCAACCTGGTGATCCACCGCGACCTGAAGCCCGCCAACATCCTGGTCGATGCGCAGGGCCAGCCCAAGCTGCTGGATTTCGGCATCGCCCGGCTGATCGACGCGCAGGCCGTCGAGGGCGCGCTCACCGAAACCGGCCAGCATGCGCTGACCCTGGCCTACGCCAGCCCCGAGCAGATCGAGCAGCAGCCGCTGACCACCGCGGTGGATGTCTACGGCCTGGGCATGGTGCTGTACCAATTGGTTGCGGGCCGACGCCCCTGGCAGCACATCACCACGCCGCACCAGCTCAGCCACGCGATCGTCGCCGGCGAGATCGTGCCGCCCAGCCGCAGCGCGCAGCCGCCGCAGGCGGACGGCAGCGAGGCGCCGCGCCGCGTGGTGCCGGCCGACATCGACGCGATCGCGCTGAAGGCGCTGCGCCGCCGGGCCAGCGAGCGCTATGCCACGGTCGGCGCACTCGCCGCCGACCTGCGCAACTGGCTGGAACAGCGGCCGGTACTGGCGCGGCGCGGCCGCCGCCTGTACCGGCTGCGCCGCTTCCTGCAGCGCAACCGCTGGCCGCTGACCGCCGCCGCCGCGCTGCTGCTCAGCGTGCTGGCCGGCCTCGCCACCTCGCTGTATTCGCTGCAGCAGACACGCGTCCAGCAGCGGCTGGCCGAGCAGCGCGAACAGCAGCTGGAGCGCATGGTGCAGTTCCAGCAATCCATGTACGACAGCGTGGACATCGGCGCGATGGGCCACGCCATCGTCGCTGCGACACAGCAGCAGGTCGACGCGGCGCTTGCGCCGGCCGCATCGAACGCCGCTCCACCCGCCGCCGGCACCTTGACCAAGGCCTTCGCCAGCGTGCAGGCCACCGACATCGCGCGCGAGGCGATGGACGACTACGTGATCGGCCATACCTTGAATGGCCTCGACCGCGCGTTCCCGGACGCGCCGTTGCTGGACGCCAGCTTGCGCCAGTCGCTGGCGCGGGCGCTGCTCGGCATCGGCAGCTACACGCACGCCGCCGACGAGTTGCGCAAGGTGCTGGCGGTGCGCGCGAAGCTGCTGCCCACCGACGACCGTGACCAGCTTTCCGTGCGCGTGGATCTGGCGCAGGCGCTGGAGAAGCAGGGGCGTACCACCGACGCGGCAGCCATGTATGCCCAGGCCGAGAAGCTGGCGCAGTCCAAGCCACCCATCGATGCGCTGCGGATCGCAGCCGAAGCCGGCTCGGCGCGCATGCTGGTCGAACAGGGGCATCTGCAACAGGCGTTGCAGCGGCAGGATGCGCTCTATGCCGAGCTGAAGCCGCGCCTGCCCGCCACCGATGCCGGCCTGATGCAGTTGCAGCGCGACCTGGTGATGACGCTGATCGGACTGGGCCAGCGCGACCGCGCGCTGCAGCTGACCGAGCCGCTGGTGGCGCTGGATCGGCACACGCTGGGGTCGGACAACCCGCAGACCCTCGACGCCATGCTGGTCCAGGCCCGGTTGCTGCACTACCGCTACGAGTACGAGCACTCGCTCGTGCTCGCGCGCCAGGTCGCGGCCGCCCGTACGCAGCGCCTGGGCGCGGATCATCCGGATACGCTGGCCGCCGAATACATGGTGGCGATGGATGAGGTTTATCTCGCGCAGGATCCCAAGGCCTTCGCCGCGGCCGCCACGGACCTGCAGCGGGTGATAGCCGTGCGTCGCCGCGAACTGGGCGGCGACCATCCCGACACCATCGCCGCCGAGACCGTGATGGTGCGACTGCTGGCCAAGCAGGGCAGCTACGCCAAGGCATCCGCAGAACAACGCGCGTACTACACACAGGCGATCGCGCTGGAACGGCAGATCCTCGCGGCCCACGAACGCCAGCTCGGTCCCGACCACCCCAAGACCCTGATGGCGCACGGCAGCCTCGCCAGCCTGCTGGACGACGCCGGCGAGTACGCGCAAGCGCTGGCCGAGGCGAAGCTGTGTCTGGCCGGCCAGCTGCGCGTGCTGGGGCCGCAGCACCCGCTGATTTCCGCCACGCGCACCCTGATCGGCGACATCGAGGACGACGCCCACCACTGGGACGCCTCGCGCGACGCCTATCGGCAGGCGCTGCAACAGCGCGAGCAACTGCTGGGCCTGCGCGACGCGCATACCATCGAGAGCGCCTCGCGCCTGTACTCGGTGCTGGAGGAACTGCACGACAGCGCCGAGGCGACCAAGGTGCGCCAGCGCTACATGGACCCGGTGATCGCGATGGACCCGAAGACGCTCAACGCCTCCATGCGCAGCGTGCGCGACGAGGCGATGCGGATGCTGAAGGAGTAACGGATCGCGATGGCATTCAATGGACGCCGGGCGTTGAGCGAGCGGGGATGATCCTCGCCGCGCCGCGCAACATCGACGCCGTGCCGAAAGCGCTGCTCCAGGCCAGCAGGAATACCGGCCACCTCGTGCTGGACTCCGAACCCGTGCACGCAGGCGTGCCGGCCAAGGCGTTGACCCACATATTAGGTTGGTTATACTAGCTCAGCGAAAAAACTAGTATAACCGTCATGGACCACTACACGCCTCTGTCGTTGTCCGCGCAAACCGCCTATGCCCAGCTGCTGGACGCGGTCCAGGCGGTGGAGTTGGCGCGCTCCGTGGCCAACCTGCGCGGTTCGTTTGCCAGCAAGACGGTAAAGGGCGGCGTCTACTGGTACTTCCAGTACACCGAGTTGTCCGGGCGCCTGCGCCAGTTCTACGTGGGGCCGGATTCGCCGCAGGTGCGTGAGTTGATCGCACAGCACGGCGACGGCCGGCCGACGGCGGCGCTGGAACCGTTGGCGCGTTCGGCCATCGCGCTGGGTTGCGCGCCGGTGCTGGTGCCGCACTTCCGGGTGATCCGCCGGCTGTCGGACTACGGCTTTGTCCGGGCGGGTGGGGTGCTGGTGGACACGCACGCGTTCCTCGCGTTCGGCAACATGCTGGGCGTGAGCTGGGGCGATGCCTCGCGCACGCAGGATGTCGATTTCGCTCATGCCGGCAAGCAGCTGGCGATTGCGCTGCCATCGAACATCGAGATCGACACGCCGGCGGCCATCGATTCGCTGAAGATGGGCTTCCTGCCGCTGGGCAGTTCCGACGGCAAGCTCGGGGGCACCTGGCTGAGTCCGCGCGACCCGGACTTCCAGCTGGATTTCATCACGCCGCAACACCGCGGCGGCGTGCCGTACCGGCATGCGCAGTTGGGCATCACGTTGCAGCCATTGAAGTTCATGGAGTACCTGCTGCAGGACGTGCAGCAGGCGGTGTTGTTCTGCGCAGACGGCGCGGTGGTGGTCAACGTGCCGCATCCGCTGCGCTACGCCATGCACAAGCTGATCGTGGCGGGCGAGCGTGGAGCGACGCGTGCGGCGAAATCGAACAAGGATCTGCGCCAGAGCGCTGCCTTGCTGGCGCATTACCGGCAGGGTTCCGATTGGGAGGCACGCGAGGCGTGGGGCGACCTGGTATCGCGCGGACCCAGATGGAAGACGCGCGCGCTGCGCGGGCTGAGCGCCGTTGAAAAACTCGCACCGGAGCTGGGCGTGCAGGATTGGCTGGATTCCCCCAACCAGCGCTGAGGTGGCTCAGGCCGGTTCGTGAAGGCGCGCAAAAAAACGGGCCGCGCGAGGCGGCCCGTTTCGTGTTGCTTTTCGGCAGTGCGGCTTATTTCAGCTTGGCGGCCTTGCGCAGCGCCTCGGCCTTGTCGGTCTTTTCCCACGAGAACGCGGTGTAGACCTTGCCGTTCTTGTCCTTGATCTCGACCGGGCTGCGGCCGAAGTGGCCGTAGCTGGCGGTCTGCTGGTACATCGGGTGGATGAGATCCAGCATCTGCAGGATGCCGTACGGGCGCAGGTCGAAGTGCGCGCGGATCAGCTTCTCGATCTTGTCGTCGCTGATCTTGCCGGTGCCGAAGGTGGTGACCGAGATCGAGGTGGGGTGCGCCACGCCGATCGCGTAGCTCACCTGCACCTCGCAGCGGTCGGCGATGCCGGCGGCCACGATATTCTTGGCCACGTAGCGCGCGGCGTAGGCGGCCGAGCGATCGACCTTGGACGGATCCTTGCCGGAGAACGCGCCGCCACCATGACGGGCCCAGCCGCCGTAGGTGTCGACGATGATCTTGCGGCCGGTCAGGCCGCAGTCGCCCACCGGGCCGCCGATCACGAACTTGCCGGTCGGGTTGATGTGGAACTTGGTGCCCTTGTGCAGCAGCTTGGCCGGCAGCACCGGCTTGAGGATGTACTCGCGCACGGCCTCGATCAGGTCCTTCTGCTTCACGTCCGGATCATGCTGGGTCGACAGCACCACGGCGTCGATCGCGGTGGCGACACCGTTGTCGTAGCGCAGGGTGACCTGGCTCTTGGCATCCGGGCGCAGCCACGGCAGCGGCGAATTCTTCTTCTTGCGGACCTTGGCCTGCTGCTCGACCAGACGGTGCGAGTAGTAGATCGCCGCCGGCATGTAGTCCTTGGTCTCGTTCGTCGCGTAGCCGAACATCAGGCCCTGGTCGCCCGCGCCCTGTTCTTCCGGCTTCTTGCGGTCCACGCCCTGGTTGATGTCGGGCGACTGCTTGCCGATCAGGTTGATCACGCCGCAGGTGGCGCCGTCGAAGCCGACGTTGCTGGAGTCGTAGCCGATGTCGAGGATCACCTTGCGGGTGATCGCTTCGAGGTCGATCCACGCGCTGGTGGTGATCTCGCCGGCGACGATGGCCACGCCGGTCTTGACCATGGTTTCGCAGGCCACGCGGGCACGCGGATCCTGCGCGAGGATCGCGTCGAGCACGGCGTCGGAGATCTGGTCGGCGACCTTGTCCGGATGGCCTTCGGAGACCGATTCGGAAGTGAACAGATGGCTGGACATCGCGTTTTATATCCTCGTGTACGGATAAAGAGATAAAAGAGGGCGGCATGATACAACGCCGCCCCCGGTTTTGCAGCCCGCGGAAATTCTGGCGGGCTGCCGGTTAGCTGCGTGTTCAGACGTCTGGATGGCCGGCGGCCCTGCTGCGGGGCCGCCGGTCACCCGTTCAGACGACGGCAGTGGCGGCCGCCGCGGCCAGCTCAGTGCGCAGCTGGCAGGCGCAGGCCAGCATGCTGCGCAGCGCGGCTTCCACCTCGGGCCAGCCGCGGGTCTTCAGGCCGCAGTCCGGGTTGATCCACAACTGCTCCGGCCGCAGCACTTCCAGTGCCTTGCGCAGCAGGCCGAGCATCTCCTCCTGCGTGGGCACGCGCGGCGAGTGGATGTCGTACACGCCCGGGCCGATGCCGTTGGGGTAGCGGAAGCGCGCGAAGGCGTCCAGCAATTCCATCCGCGAGCGGCTGGTCTCGATCGAGATCACGTCGGCATCCATCGCGGCCACGGCCTCGATGATGTCGTTGAACTCGGAGTAGCACATGTGGGTGTGGATCTGGGTGGCGTCGCGCACCCCGCCGGCCGTGATGCGGAAGCTTTCCACCGCCCAGGCGAGGTAGCCCGGCCAGTCGGCGCGACGCAGCGGCAGGCCTTCGCGGAGCGCGGGCTCGTCGATCTGGATCACCTTGATGCCGACGGCTTCCAGGTCGTGCACCTCGTCGCGCAGCGCCAGCGCGATCTGCCGGCACACGGTTTCGCGCGGCAGGTCGTCGCGCACGAAGGACCACTGCAGCATGGTGACCGGGCCGGTGAGCATGCCCTTCATCGGCCGCTTGGTGAGCGATTGGGCGCAGGTCGACCAGCGCACCGTCATCGGCGCGGGCCGCGCCACGTCGCCCCAGATCACCGGCGGCTTCACGCAGCGCGAACCGTAGCTCTGCACCCAGCCCAGCCGGGTGAACAGGTAGCCGTCCAGTTGTTCGCCGAAGTACTCCACCATGTCGTTGCGCTCGGGCTCGCCGTGCACCAGCACGTCCAGGCCGATGGCCTCCTGGAAGCGCACCACGCGTTCGACTTCCGCCTGCAGCAGCGCCTCGTAGGCGGCATCGTCCAGCCTGCCGCCGCGGTGCGCGGCGCGCGCCTGGCGCAACTCGTCGGTCTGCGGGAACGAGCCGATCGTGGTGGTGGGCAGCGGCGGCAAGGCCAGGGCCTCCGCCTGCGTGACGCGGCGCGTGGCGTAGGGCGAGCGGCGCAGCGTCGTCTGCGGGCTGAGTTCGTGCAGGCGGGCACGCACGGCGGGATTGCACACGCCGGATTGTTGCGCCTGCCGGTCGAGCAGGGCCTGCTGCGCCTGCAGCGCGGCTTCGGCTTCGGCGTGGCCAGCCAGTGCGTCGGCATAGACGCGCAATTCCTCCAGCTTCTGCCGCGCGAACGCCATCGTGGCGCGGCGTGCCGGCTCCAGTGCAGCTTCCGCGGCAAGGTCGATCGGCACGTGCAGCAGCGAGCAGGACGGCGCCAGCCACAGCTGGTCGTCGCCCAGTCGCGCCTGTGCCTGGCGCAGCAGCGGCAGCACGCGGGCAGGACGGCTGCGCCATACGTTGCGGCCATCGACCACACCGCAGCTGAGTACGCGGCCTGCGGGCAACGCATCGAGCACGGCGCCGAGTTGCTGCGGCGCGCGCGCCAGGTCGATGTGCAGGCCGTCCGCCGGCAGGCTCGCGGCGAGCGCGAGGTTGTCGCCCAGCGCACCGAAGTAGCTGGCGAGCAGGATCTTCGGCCCGTTTGCCGTGGCCAGCGCCGCGTAGGCGCGGCGATAGGCGGCGTGGTCGTCGCCGTCCTGGTCGAGCACGAGGCATGGTTCGTCCAGTTGTACCCAGTCGGCGCCCGCTTCGGCCAGCTGGCGCAGCAGTTCGGCATAGGCGGGCAGCAAGGCATCGAGCAGGGCCAGCCGGTCGCTGCCATCCACGGCCTTGGACAGCAGCAGGAAGGACACCGGTCCCAGCAGCACCGGCCGCGCGTGGTGGCCCAGCGCCTTCGCCTCCAGGAATTCCGCCAGCGGCTTGTCGCCGGCGAGGGCGAAACGCTGGCCGGCGTGCAGTTCCGGCACCAGGTAGTGGTAGTTGGTGTCGAACCACTTGGTCATTTCCAGCGCGTGCAAGTCGTGGCCGCCGCGCTTGTGGCCGCGGGCCATCGCGAAATAGCCGTCCAGACGGCTTTCGGCGAACACCGGGCGGTAGCGTTCCGGGATCGCGTCGAACAGCACGGCGGTGTCGAGCACGTGGTCGTACAGGCTGAAGTCGTTGCAGGGCACGACGTCGGCGCCGGCGTCGCGGGCCAGCTGCCAGTGCCGTGCGCGCAGCGTGCGGGCGGTGTCGGGCAAGGCTGCGGCGGGCGCTTCGCCGCGCCAGTGCGCTTCCAGTGCGCGTTTCAGTTCACGCTTGAGGCCGATGCGCGGAAAGCCGAGATGGGTAACGAGTGACATGGATGATTCCTCTTGCATGTAGGGCAAAGAGGAACGAAGGCGGGTTGGGCGCGATCGCCCGAGCCGTTGACCTTCGCCCCCGCGGGCGAACCGGCGGCGCGGGCAGGCGAAGCCGGCGCGGGCCGTGGGGGCGGCAACGCGCAGGCTCCGGCCCTCCCCGCGGAGATGCCAGGTCGTGCGGAAGCGGCGTGCCGCTTCCGGCCGAGGCAGGTATTCGGGCTCGTGGACGTGACCGGCGAGGTGTCGGCCGCCTACTGTCCGTCGCTTCCCGGGCGTGTTGCACCCAGTGCCGGTGACGGAGGTCGTTTCCACATACCGCTGCGGGGCAGCGCCGGATTCACACCGGCTTCCCTTGAGATATCTCTTTATTCGCATGAAGAGATAGTTACCTTGGGCGTTGCGAAAATTAGCCGTACGGACGGCCAAAGTCAATGCGAGGCCTTGCTGCGACCGGGCGCGTCCGGCGCGATCCGCGCGCCGTGGCTGCGCGGCCGCCCCGCCGGCGTCGCTGTCACGTCGCTGACGCCCAGGCGCAACGCCGGCGTCCCGGTGGCCGCGCAATCTTGCGACAGGCCAAGCCGAGGGTCGTCGCCATGCAAGCGATCGAGCAGCGTCTGCAGCAACGCTATCCGCACTGGTTCCGCGGCCGGCGCGGACGCCTGGCCGTGCCGCTGCTGCACGGGCTGGCGCGCTGGTCGGGCTTCGACGGCATCGACGCCTTCTGCGCCGGGCACGGCCATCTGCGCGGCTTCGCCTTCGTCGAGGCGGCCATGCGGTGGCTGGAGATGCGTTACGACGTCGACGCGGACGCGCTGGCGCGCATACCCGCGCACGGACCGTTGCTGATCGTGGCCAACCATCCGTGCGGCGCGCTCGACGCACTGACGCTGCTGGACATGGTGGGGCGGGTGCGGCGCGACGTGCGCATCGTCGCCAACGAGGTGCTGGCGCTGGTGGAACCGCTGGCGGAGCTGCTGCTGCCGGTGCGCGTGTTCGGCGGCCCCGCCGGAGCGGCCAGCCTGCGCCGGGTGGAGCGTGCATTGCGCGACGGCGAATGCGTGATCGTGTTCCCCGCCGGCGAAGTCTCGCGGCTGGGTTTGCACGGCGTGCGCGACACACGCTGGCGTCCCGGCTTCCTGCGTTTCGCGCGGCGCGCGTCGGCGCCGGTGTTGCCGGTGCGCATCGACGCGCGCAATTCGGCGCTGTTCTACGGGGTTTCCGCGCTGTGCCGTCCGGCATCGACCGCGCTGCTGGCACGCGAGATGCTCGCCCGTCGGCGCCGGCCGGTGCGCCTGCACGTGGGTGAGCCAACGGCGATCGCGGGCGACGAGAGCGAACGCGATGCGCTGCGGCGCATCCGCCGGACGCTGCACACGCTCGGTCGCGTCGGAACGGCGGCCGTGGCCGGTCCGGCGCCGCTGGCGACGCCCGTCGATGCGGTTGCGCTGGCGGAAGCGGTGGCCGCCACCGAGTTGCTCGGTGCCACCGGCGACGGCAAGCAGATTCGCCTGGCGCGCGTCGCCGCCGGTTCGCCGCTGCTGCAGGAGATCGGCCGGCTGCGCGAGCTGACCTTCCGCGAGGTGGGCGAGGGCACCGGCCGCAGCCGCGATCTCGACGCCTACGACGCGCACTACGACCACATCCTGGTGTGGGACGCGCAGGCCACGCGCATTGCCGGCGCCTACCGCGTGATGCGCGGCGCCGAGGCGCTGGCGCGCACCGGGCTGGCTGGCCTGTACACGGCCTCGCTGTTCCGCTATGCGGACGCGGCCGTGCCGCGGCTGGCGACGGGGCTGGAACTGGGGCGCAGCTTCGTGGTGCCGGACTACTGGGGCAGCCGCAGCCTCGACTACCTGTGGCAGGGCATCGGCGCCTACCTGCAGCGCTATCCGGGCGTGCGCTACCTCTATGGCGCGGTGTCGATCAGCGCCGCGCTGCCGCGCGCGGCCAGCGAGCAGATCGTGGCCTATTACCGGCGCTACCACGGCAGCGCGCAGCCGCTGGCTAGCGCCCGCCGGCCGTTTGCGTTCGAACAGGCGGAGCCATCGTTCGACGGACTCGACGGTGCCGCCGCGCACGAGGCGCTGAAGCTGGCACTGGACCGGCTCGGTGCCTCGGTGCCGATGCTCTACAAGCAGTACACCGAGTTGTGCGAGCCCGGCGGCGCGCGCTTCCTCGCCTTCGGCGTGGACCCGGACTTCAGCGGCTCCATCGACGGACTGATCGAGGTGGACCTGGAACAGGTACGGCCACGCAAGCGCCAGCGCTACCTGGAACGCCGGCAGGACGCGATGGCATGAAGCGCCCGACCGCCCCGTTCGAGCGGCGGCTGCGGACGGTGTTCCTGTCCGACGTGCACCTAGGTGCCAGGCATTGCCACGCGGCGGAGCTGGCGGACTTCCTGGGCGGCCTGCGCTGCGAGCAGCTCTACCTGGTGGGCGACATCGTCGACCTGTGGTGGATCGCGCGCTGGCGCACCTGCTGGGGTGGCGCGCACGCGCGCGTGATCGAGGCGCTGCATGCCTTGCACCGACGCGGCACGGCGATCACCTACGTGCCGGGCAATCACGACCGGCCGCTGCGGCGGCTGTGCGGCCTGTGGATACCGGGCCTGCGCATGCGGCGGCGCGCGATCCACGTGACCGCCGATGGCCGTCGCCTGCTGGTGACGCACGGCGACGATTACGACAACGTCACCCAGTTCGGCGGCCTGCAGGAGCGCCTGGGCGACTGGATCTACTACCGCATCCTCAGCTGCAACCGCTGGCTGAACCTGGCACGGCGGCGGCTCGGCCTGCGCTACTGGTCGCTGTCCGCCTTCGTGAAGCGGCAGAGCGGCGCCGCCGAACGCTACATCGCGCGCTTCGTGCAGGCCGGGCTGGACGATGCCGCGCAACGCGGCCTCGACGGCATCGTCTGCGGGCACATCCACCGCGCCGCGTTGATCCGGCGCGACGGCTTGGTCTACGCCAACGATGGCGATTGGGTGGAAAGCCTCACCGTGCTGGCCGAGGACATGGACGGCACGCTGCGCCTGCTCGGCCATCGCGGCGAAGTGCTCGCCGAGATACCGCCGCGGTTGCGCCTGACGATGGTGGAGCTGCCACACGAGCTGGCGGCCTGAAGAGGCGTCAGGCGGCGAGGCGCTCGCCTACCGACAGCGCGGCGAAATAGTCGCGGGTCAGCCGGAGCTGTTCGACCGCCGTTTCCGCACGGTTGACCACCCCGCGGAAGGCGGCGTTCTCCGGGCGATCCTTCGCGTACCAGCCCAGGTGCTTGCGCGCGATGCGCACGCCGGGCACTTCGCCGTAGAACGCATAGAGATGCTCCAGGTGGCCGAGCAGGATCGCGGCCACCTCGTCCGGCGTGGGCTCGGGCAGCCGTTCGCCGGTGGCGAGGTAGTGCGCGATCTCGCGGAAGATCCACGGCCGGCCCTGCGCGCCGCGACCGATCATCAGCGCATCCGCGCCGGTGGTGGCCAGCACCTGCTTCGCGCGCTCGGGCGTGGCCACGTCGCCGTTGGCGAACACCGGGATGCACACGCTGGCCTTCACCGCGGCGATGGTTTCGTACTCGGCCTCACCCTCGTACTTGTCGGCGCGGGTGCGGCCGTGCAGCGCCAGCGCGGCGATGCCCGCGTCCTCGGCGAGGCGGGCGATGCTCAAGGCGTTCTTGTGCCCGCGGTCCCAGCCGGTGCGGAACTTCAGCGTCACCGGCACGTCCACCGCATCCACGACCGCCTTGCAGATGCGCGCCACCAGCGGCTCGTCCTGCAGCAGGGCGGAGCCGGACCACACGTTGCACACCTTCTTCGCCGGGCAGCCCATGTTGATGTCGATGATCTGCGCACCGTTGGCGGCGTTGCAGCGCGCCGCCTCCGCCAGCATCGCCGGGTCGTAGCCCGCGATCTGCACGCTCACCGGCTCGGGCTCGCCGGCATGGTCCATGCGGCGCAGCGACTTGGCGGTGTGCCACAACCGCGGATCGGCGGTGGTCATCTCCGACACCGCCAACCCCGCGCCCAGCCGCTTGCACAGCAGGCGGAACGGCTTGTCGGTGACGCCGGCCATGGGGGCCAGCGCCAGCGGCGGGTCGATGCGGTAGGGGCCGATCTGCATCCGCACATTCTATAAGAGCCTGTTCCATGTCTCCGCATGGCGGCCACGGCAAGGCAACGCGGACTATGCGGAGACATGGAACAGGCTCTGGTGGATGTGACGGCGGCCCGGAAAAGCTATGATCGCGGCGAGAGGCACTTGACAGGGAATGGGCTTCGGATGTTTCGGGGGGCGTGGCTGGGTCTGCTGCTGGCGCTGATCGCGACGCCTGTCGTCGCGGCGCCGATGAACGCGTTCCGCGAAAGCGCGGTGACCAATCCGCATGGACTGATCGCCTTCGTGCGCCAGCAACTCGACCAGGCGGGTGCTGCGCTGCAGCCCGCGCGCGAGCGCGAGTTGCTGTGGGGCATGGGCACGGCCGCGATCAACAGCAACGACGATGCCGCGCTGGCCGAGGCCACCCTGCGGCTCGACGGCCTGGCCACCGTGGCGCACGACCCGGTGGCGGCCGCGGCGGCGGGCTTCCTGCGCGCTCGCCACGATATCGCCAACGGTCTCGGCGACGGACTGGGCGAGGCGCTGAAGGCGGCGGACAAGGTGCTGGGAGAATCCGATTCGGAGGTCGTGGCCTGGGCACGCTTCCAGCTGTGCGATGCCTATGCGCTCGACGAAAAGCCGGCCAAGGCCTTGCCGCTGTGCCAGCAGGCGGTGGCGGCGTATCGCGCGCTGGGCGACGACTTCGGTATCGGCGATGCCGAGAACGACGTGGGCATCGCCCTGGCCACGCTGAACCGGGTCAACGACGCGGCGGCGGCCTATGAGCGTTCGCGCGAGTACTACGCCAGGGCCAAGGCGGAACAGCTGGTGGTGATGGTGGGCGACAACCTCGCGCAGATGTACCTGAAACAGGGGCGTGCGCGCGAAGCGCAGGCCTTGTCCGAGGCTTCGTTGAAGCAGGAACTGGCCACCGGGCGCATCAGCGACGCGCTGGGCTCCAGCACCAATATCGCCCGGGCCGAGGCGGCGCAGGGCCAGCACCGCCAAGCCTACGCGCGGATGCGGGCGGCCGTGGCACAGGCGCGCAAGGCCGGCATCAACGGCCAGCTGATCGACATGCTGAAGGTGGAGAGCCAGCTGGCCGAGCAGGCTGGCGATCTGCGCCAGGCGCTGGCCGACGAGCGCGAGGCGGCTCAGCTCGGCAGCGCTTTCGAGACGCCGGCGCTGCGCGCGATCGAGGTCGAACTGGAGCAGCGCTATGCCACGCGCGAGAAGGAGCTGCGCATCAGCGAGCTGGAGCACGCCAACGAACTGAAGGACCTGCAGCTCAAGGCGGCGGAGGCCGAGACGGCGCGCCGGCGCGAGCAGCAGCAGCGCCAGCGCCTGGTCAACCTGACGATCGCGCTGCTGGCAGCGGCCTTGCTGCTGATCGTCGGCCTGCTCGTGCTGTTGTTGCGCTCGCAGCGCCGGCATACCGCCGAATTGCAGGCGCAGACCCTGCGCGATCCGCTCACCGGCATGGCGAACCGGCGCGCGTTCCAGCAGCGCGCCATCGAACTGCTGGGCCGTCCGCGCGAGGCGTCGGCGCCGCTGCACGTGCTGCTGCTGATCGACATCGACCATTTCAAGAGCATCAACGACAGCATCGGCCATCCGCAGGGCGACCGGGTGCTGCGGCTCCTCACCGACTACCTGCGTGGCGCGGTGGGTGATGCCAGCTTCGCGGCGCGCATCGGCGGCGAGGAATTCGCCGTGTTGTGCCCGCAGGCAGGCCTCGCGGCCGGCATGCGGCTGGCGGAAACCCTGCGTGCGGGGTCGGCCGCGCTGGCGCTGCCGAAGGACCTGCCGGTGGACAAGCTGACGATCAGCATCGGCGTGGCGCAGTTCGACGGCGTGCGCTGCCACGACTTGTCGAGCTGGATGCGCGCCGCCGACCTGGCGCTGTACTCCGCCAAGTCCGGCGGCCGCGACCAGGTGGTGGCGAGCAAGCTGGTGGGTTGATCCCGGCGATCCCTAGTGCGTGGGCACCACGCGCCCGGCCGCAGCCGGGTCGTGCCGGTGCTTGAACAGCGGCACGAACAGCAACGCCATCAGCAGTGCATAGCCCGCGAAGGCCAGCCAGATGCCGGGCCAGTCCTTGCAGATCAGCACGCTGTCGTCGCAGGCGTGGTTGGTGAAGAAGTGGTCGATCACGAAGCCCGCGATCAGGCTGCCCAGCACAGCGCCGACACCGTTCGTCATCAGCATGAACAGGCCTTGCGCGCTGGCGCGGATCTTCGGATCGGCCTGGCCTTCGACGAACAGCGAGCCGGAGATGTTGAAGAAGTCGAATGCCATGCCGTAGACGATGCACGACAGCACGATCATCCACAGTCCGCCGAGCGGCTCCGGGTTGCCGAACGCGAACAGGCCGAAGCGCAGCACCCAGGCCAGCATGCTCATCGTCATCACCGCCTTGATGCCGAAGCGCTTCAGGAAGAACGGAATGGTGAGGATGAATGCGGTTTCGGAGAACTGCGAGATCGAGATGATGATGGTCGAGTACTTCACCGTCAGCAGGTTCGCGTACTCGGGCACCTTGACGAAGTCGCTGAGGAAGGCGTCGCCGTAGGCATTGGTGAGCTGCAGCGCCGCGCCCAGCAGCATGGCGAAGACGAAGAACACCGCCATGTTGCGGTTCTTGAACAGCACGAACGAGGTGAGGCCGAGCCGGTCCACCAGCGTGCGGCTGTGCGCGGCATCGAGTTTGGGCGGACACTTCGGCAGGGTGAAGGCGTACAGGCCCAGCAGCAGCGAGGCGCCCGCGGCCACGTGGAACTGCGCGGGCGAGGCCTTGAAGCCCAGCAGGCTGGTGGTCCAGGTGGCGGCGATGAAGCCGATCGTGCCCCACACGCGGATCGGCGGATAGGTGGCGACCACGTCGAGGCCATCCTGCTTCAGCGCGTTGAACGCCACCGTGATCGCCAGCGAGATCGTGGGCATGTAGAAGCACATGTTCAGCAGCATCACCCAGAACATCTGCTGCGGATCGGTGACGTGGGGTATCGCGAACAGCACCACGGCGCCGGCGATTTGGAACAGCCCGTACAGCCGCTCGGCGTTGATCCACTTGTCCGCCACGATACCGGCCAGCGAGGGCATGAACAGCGAGGCGATGCCCATGGTCGAGAAGATCGCGCCGAAGCTGGTGCCCGACCAGTGCTGGGTCTGGAACCACCACGTGCCGATGGTCAGCAGCCAGGCGCCCCAGATGTAGTACTGGAGGAAATTCAGGACGGTGAGGCGGAGCTTCAGGCTCATGGATGGATGCATCCCCTGTGCGGCCGGGGACGATCCCGTGGCCATGCGTCGAATCACGGCAGGTTAGAGGAAGCCTCGGCGAGGCGGCAAGGCGCGCCGCAGCGCGGTCCGGTCAGTCGCGCAAGGCCGCGGCCACGCGTTCGCGCAGCACCGGCAACAACTCCGCCTCGAACCACGGGTTGCGCGTGAGCCACAGCCGGTTGCGCGGGCTGGGGTGCGGCAGCGGCAGCACGCCGCGCGCGAGGTGCTCGCGCCAGGCCAGCACGGTATCGGTGAGCGTGCGGCCGCGCCGCTCGCCGAGCAGGCCGGCCTGCGCGTACTGGCCGATCGCCAGCGTCAGCCGCACCTGCGCGAGGCGTGGCAGCAGGCGCGGATGCCAGGTCGGTGCGCACTCCGGGCGCGGCGGCAGGTCGCCGCCCTTGCCGGTGCCGGGAAAACAGAAACCCATCGGCACGATGGCGATCCTGTCGGCGTCGTAGAACACGCTCTTGTCGACGCCCAGCCACTCGCGCAGGCGGTCGCCGCTGACGTCGTTGAACGGGATGCCGGTCTCGTGCACCTTGCGCCCCGGCGCCTGGCTCACGATCAGCAGCCGCGATTGCAGCGACGCCTGCAGCACGGGGCGCGGCCCCAGCGGCAGGTGCGCCTCGCACAGGCGGCAGGCACGAACTTCGGCGAGCAGCGACTCGAACGCAATGGTGTCGCGGTGGGTGGATGCAGTCATGGCGAGACGGCGGTATCCGGCAGCGGGGGCGGCGCGGAAGCGGCGATCAGGCTGCGCCGTATTGCCAGGAACCAGATCGCGCCGAGCGGGATCGACAGGCCCAGCACCCACGGCCCGTAAGGTTGCGCCATCGCCGACCCGCTGAACAACTGCACGCTGATCGGCTGGAATGCGAAATGTCCGCTGCTCCAGTCGAAACGCAGCGTGGTCACGCCGAGCAGGGTGAACAGCGCCCACAGCCACTTGCGCCGCGCGATGGGCGTGCGCAGGCACAGCACGAAGGCGTACAGGCACAGCAGCATGTCCACCATGGTCAGCGCGAACATCAGCCAGTGCGTGATGCCCTTGCCCTTGAAGGTGAATGCGTTGCTGGCTTCCAGCGAGTCGGTCATGCGTTTGGCGTGCAGGCCTTCGATCATGAGCTTGTCGTGCTGCCGTTCAAGCACGACGTTGGCGACGACCCAGGCGTCGCGAAATTCGTATTCATACGTCAGGTTGAACACGGCGCCCTGCTGCGGCGAGCCGAGCTTGCTGAAATACGAGGTATACGCGCCGACGATCTTCATCGACTCCGGCTGGCTTTCCGGAAACGCCGCGGCCAGCTCGTGCAACTTGTCGTCGATGTCCGGGCTCAGGTACTTCGGGTCGAGCCGCGCTTTCACCGCATCGAACTCGCCGCTGCGCAACTGGTCGATGATGGCCTTGGCTGCGGACGACTCGGCCTTGGGCTCCAGCTTGCCGATGAGCGCCTGCTGGCTGCATGCGCTCAGCGCGAGGCACAGCACCACCAGTACCGCAAGCAACGCACGCTTCATGCAGTTCCCCTGCCGTATGGATGAGCGGCAGCTACGGTAGCAGCTTGCCGGGATTGAGAATGCCGTCCGGATCGAACGCGGCCTTGATGCCGCGCATCAGGTCCAGCGTGGTGGCCGGCAGCGCCAGCGGCATGAACTCGCGCTTGACCACGCCGATGCCGTGCTCGCCCGACAGCGTGCCCTCGAGCGCGATCACCAGCGCAAACAACTCGGGCAGCGCGGCGTAGGCGCGCTCGATCTCGTCCACGTCGCGCGGCAGGAAGTTCACGTGCAGGTTGCCGTTGCCCGCATGGCCGAAGCTCACGATGGGCACGGCGTGTTTTTCCGCCAGCCGGCGCACGCCATTCACCAGTTCGGGAAGGCGGGATACCGGCACCACCACGTCCTCGTTGACCTTGTGCTGCGTGGCGGCGCGTTGGGCGAGCGAGAGCGCCTTGCGCGCGGCCCACAGCGCCGTGGTTTGCGCAGAGTCCGTCGCCACCACGAGATCGGTCAGCCCGTCGCCGCGCGCGGCGCGGGCCACCGCATGGGCCGCCACGTCCAGCGTCTCCGGCTCGCCGTCCACCTCGATCATCAGCAGCGCGTCCGCCTCGGGCACGCCGGCCTCGGGCTGGTGGTCGCGCGCCAGTTTCAGCGCCAGCGCATCCATGAACTCCAGCGCGGAAGGCGTCACCGGCTGCGCCATGATGCGCGCCACCGCGCGCGCCGCCGCGCCCGCGTCGGTGTAGCTGGCGCGTAGCGAACGCACCGCGGCGGGTCGGGGCGTGAGCTTGAGCGTGGCCTCCGTGATCAGCGCCAGCGTGCCCTCCGAGCCGATCAGCAGGCGCGTCAGGTCGTAGCCGGTGGAATCCTTGGTGGTGTGCGTGCCCGCGCGAAAGCTCCCGCCCGTGCCCGCCACGGCGGCGAGGCCCAGCACGTTGTCGCGCGTGCTGCCGTACTTCACCGCACGCGGCCCGCCCGCGTTGCAGGCGAGGTTGCCGCCCACCGCGCACCACGGCGCGGAACCGGGATCGGGCGCCCAGAAGAATCCGTGCGGCGCCAGCGCCTGCTGTAAGGCCTCGTTGGTCACGCCCGGCTCGACCACTGCGAGGCGATCGCCCGGCGCGATGCGCAGGATGCGGTTCATCCGCGTGAAACACGCCACCACGCCACTCGCTACCGGCACCGAGGCGCCGGTAGAACTGGTGCCGCCGCCGCGCGCGGTGAGCGGCACGCGATGCTCGCGGCAGGCGCGTACCAGTGCTTCCACCTGATCGTGCGTGGTGGGAAACACCGCCGCATCGGGCATCTGCGCGTGGCGCGAGTTGTCGTGGGCGCAGGCGCGGCGTTCCGTCTCGCCGGTGGCCACGGCGTCGGCCGGGAACGTCGCGTGCAGCCGATCGAGAAAGGCGGGTGTCAGTGGCATCGGGATAGTTTAACGCTGCACATGCGATCGATTCGCGGGTGATGTGAGGTGCCAGGCCGCGGGCTAGGCGGCTTACTCCGACTCTTTGGTCCTTTGCGCAGCCGTCCTAGTTGGACTGGTTCTCGTCGCCGACGTCCCCCGGTTTTGAGTAGCACAGCGATTTCGAGTCCAATCCCTCAACTGACGGAGATTGGACGTGAAGAAGCGGTTTACCGAAGAGCAGATCATCGGCTTCCTGCGTGCTCGGCGCGAGTTGGTGCGGGAGATGGTCGACCAGAGATTGAGCGAGCGACGGGCACTGGCGGTCGCCGGCACGAACGCCAGCGCATATCGCTACGCACTGCGCCCGGATCGCAACGAGGATCTTCGGCAACGCATCGTGGTGCTGGCGCAGCGGCACAAGCGCTACGGCGTCGGGATGATCCACCTCAAGCTCCGCCAGGCAGGGCTGCTCGTGAACTACAAGCGCGTGGAACGGCTGTATCAGGAAGCGAAGCTGCAGGTGCGTCGGCGCAAGCGGAAGAAGGTACCTGTTGCCGAACGTCAGCCGCTGATCCGGCCGAAAGCCGCCAACGAGGTCTGGTCAATGGACTTCGTGTTCGATCGCACGGCCGAGGGCCGTGTCATCAAGTGCCTGACGGTCGTCGACGACGCCACCCACGAGGCGGTCGTCATCGAGGTCGAGCGGGCGATCTCCGGCATGGGCGTGACGCGCGTGACGGATCGCCTGGCGCAGACGCGCGGCCTACCCAAGGAGCACGAAAGCGCATCGATCGTTCGACACGCCATCGATCGCTGCGGTGGCCGGAGCACACACGGCCGCACGCATGAACCTGACGACCGGGCTTACTGCACGCTCTTCTCGTTCGCGCTGGCGTAGACCTGATCGGCCCATTGGGTGGCGTTGAGGTAGATCGTGGCCAGTCGCTGGATGCGCTGCGGGGGCACCTGCGCGCTGGTCAGCTCGTTCGCCTCCCAGGCGAGGATCTGCTGCAGGATCGCGCCGAACGGGCCGCTGCGGCCGGTCAGCGCGTCGCTGATCTCGGGCGCCAGCCGCAGCTGCGGCAGCAGGAATTCCATCGGCGCGCACATCAAGGTGTCCAGCAGCGAGAACAGCCCGACGGTGAACGCCATCTCGGCACTCCCGAGGGGCATGCCCTGGGCCAGTTCCTCGCACATGTGGGCGCGGATCAGCGCGGCGCGCAACAGCTCCGGTGGACGATCGTCCATGCTGCACATCGCCATGGTGTCGACCCAGTTGCGCATGCGGGTGACGCCGAAGAAGATCGCGGCCTGCTGCACGGATTTCAGCTGCCGCGGCAATGCGAAGTAGGCCGAATTGACGCAGCTCAGCAGCTTGTAGCTGAGCACCGCGTCGTCGCGCACGATGTTGCCCAGCTCGACCGGACCCGGGTTGCTTTCGTGCAGCACGCCCAGCAGGCGCAGCATGCTGAGGCGGTTCGCGGTCAGCACGGGGACGGCCATCGGCTGCGGCACCAGCAGGTAACGTCCCTGCACCGCCTCCATCGGCAACGTCAGGCAGCGTTCGTAGGTGGGATGGTCGTTGACCTGGCCGGCGACCACGTGCAGTCCGCGCGCGTGCAGGTGCGCGGCGCGTTGCGCCAGCACTTCCGGCGCCAGCTGGCTGGCGTCGAGCCGGACCAGTTGCACCATCTGCAGCAGGGCTTCGAACGGCAGGCCGTGGTCGAGATCCTGGTCGCCCACGTCCAGCATGAACTGGCAGCCGCGCTGCGCCATCGACTGCAGGCGCTTCATCAGCGCCGCGTCGTCGGCCACATGCGGTTGCAGCACCACGCCCAGTCGCGGCTGGTGCAGCAGCACGTCGGCGTCTTCCGGCAGCAGTTCGGCCGGCAGGTTGAGGAACGCGCGGTTGCCACGCACCAGGCGGGTCAGCGCACCGTCGGTGATCATCCCCAGCACGCTTTGCAGCAGGGTCGTTTCGTCGCCGCTTTCGCGATGGAACAGGATCTCGTAGGCAAACAGCTCGCGCTCGCGATTGAGCAGCGGCACGCGCATCACCGGCAGCGCCGGCGCGACGCCTTCGTAGATCGAGGGTTTGCTGGTGGGGGCGGGAGCGGCGGAAGTGGGGGAAGGGCTCATGATCGGTCCGGCATCGCGTTTGACGGTGAAGCGGGCCGCGGCCAGCGGCCCGCTGGAGATGCCACCGTGCGTGCGGGCGGCGGGGTACTCAACTCGAATCAGGCCGCCGCCAGCGGACGCGAACGTGCGCCGGCATGCAGTTCGCCGCTGCGGTCGTACAGCCCGCTGTCGCTGTCCGTCCCGGTCAGCACCGCGAGCGCCTGGCGCACCAGCTGCAGGCGCTGGCCGACGATGCCGCCGTTGCGCTGGTTGAGCCGGTGGCAGTGCTGCAGCGACTGCACGATCGCGGTCCAGTCCGGATCCGGCACGGCCGGAGCCTGCGGCTGCTCGCGCGCCAGCAGGCGGCGCTCCGCGTCCAGCTGTTCCAGCTGCTGCATCAACGCCTGCTTGCGCGCGCCGGCCCGGTCGAGCGCCTCGATATCGCCACCGTCCAGCGCCGCGCGTTCGGTTTCGAGCACCTGCGCGAGCTGCTCCAGCCCCTGGCGCATCTCGCCCTGCACTGCGGCGAGCGCCTCGGCGAACTCCTGCCGCAGCGGCGGGCTCATGCCTTGCCCGTGTCGCCGAGCTGCCGTTCCATCGCGATCATGCGGTCGGCGATGCGGCCGGCGTCGACCTTATAGCTGCCGTCGGCCAGCGCCTGGCGCACGCGCTCCACCCGCTGCGTATCGACCGGAGTGGCGTCGGTGCGCGCGGCCTGCTGCAACGCCTTGGCCGAATCGGTCAGCTTGAGCTGGTCGTCGGCCTTGGCCGCGGGCGCGCCGGCACCGGTGGCGCTGGCGCTGGCGCTGGCGCTGGCGCTGGCGCTGGCGGAGGATTCCGGCGCCGCGCTGTTGCCCGGCTGGCCGGCGGCTTGCGGAAGTTTCGGCAAGCCGTTGTTGGAAATGGTCGTATTCATGCGTCCGTTCTCGCTGCGGAGTGGCCCTGTGAATGCTGCATCGGCCCGATGTTCGGAAACTTTAGGGGCTGGGAGTGGGGTGTGGAAGGCATCGGTGCTCTCAGGGCAGGGCCAGCACCACGCCGGGGGCATGGACCATGGCGTCGACCACCTTGCCCGAGCTCTCGTTGCGCACCCGCAGGCGGGCGCCATTGTCGCCGCTGCCCAGCGCCACGCCGTCGGCGCGCACCACGATGTCGCCCAGCCGGGCCACCACTTGCACGCGGTCGCCCGCCCGCACCATGCGCCGGCCGCCCAGTGCGGCGGGGGTGAGTACGCTGCCTTCGGGCAGGGCGCGGGCGAGGGTGCGCCCTGCCACCTGGTCGAGGTTGTCGAGGTAGCCGTAGCCGAGCCGGGTCACGTCGCGTTCCTCGGCGCGCACGTCCGCCGGACGCAGGCCGTCGCCACGCAGCAGCGGCCGACTGGTCACCAGCACCGGACGGAACAGCTGCAGTTGCACCTGCACGCGCACGGTCCAGCCACCACCCTGCGGGCAATGCACGGGCACGCTCAGGCGTGGCGCGGGACGGACGGCGTCGGCCAGCACGGCGCGCAGCGGCGCCGCGCAGGGCGCCAGCCGCAGGCGCGGAGCTAGCGGCTGGGCCTGGACCACGACGCGACTGCCCGGCAGGTCGAAACGCGCGTGCACGGCCTGTTCGGCGGCGGCGCGCACGGCATCGGGCGACGGCAGTGCGGCGAGGCTGCTGCCCGGCCACGCCAAGCCGAACCATGTCAGGGCAAGGCATCGGCCGACGCTGACGCGGCTCGGGTTCACGCGTCCGCCAGCAGGCTGTCGAGTTGCCCCAGCAGGGCATCACGGGCGGATTCGAGCTGCCGCGACAGCGCCGCGGCCTGCTCGGCCTCGCCGTCGCACAGCAGCGCAATGAAGCGACTGCCCTGCTCGCACAGCTGCATGCCGGCGTCGGCGAGACCGGCGCTGGCCGGATGTGCCGGCTGCAGCGCGCCCAGCCGCTCGACGCTGCGGCGGATCGCGTGGGTGTCGAACCAGCGGCGATCGAGTGCCGCCGGTTCGAGCAGGGCCAGTTCGGCCGCCTGGCGCAGATTGAGCGAAGCTTCGCGCACGGTCAGACTGAGGCTGCCGGGATCCTTGCCGCTGATGCCTTCCAGCCAATCCAGGCCCAGCCGGTGGGCGAGCAGCGCGGCGCGCTGCAGCGCATCGGACTGGCGCCGCGCCTCGCCGGCGCGACGTTGCACGGCGCCGAGCGCGGCCTGCACGCTGGTGGCGCGCGCATGCTGGGCGTCGTGGTTCTGTTGCAGCTTGTGCACACGCTCGCCGGCCGCGTGCAGCGCCTGGTTGCCCGCATCGAGGGTGGTGCCCGACTGCGCCGCACCGGCCTGGGCGCGTTCCAGCTGCTGCAGGCTGTGCTGCACGTCGCCGTCCAATTGCGTGGAGAAGTCGCCGATCGAGCCGGTGACGCCCTCGATCTCGGCGGTGGTGAGGGCGGTCTTTTCCGCCAGCTGCTTGACCTCGTCGGCGACCACGGCGAAGCCGCGGCCGGCCTCGCCGGCGCGCGCGGCCTCGATCGCGGCGTTCAGCGCCACCAGGTTGGTCTGGTGGGCGATCTCCTGCACGGTGGCGGTGAGTTTGCGGATCTGTTCCACCTGCTCGGCCAGCTTGCTCTGGTTGCGGTTCATCGCCGCCAGCGCGCTGCGCAACAGGCGCAACTGGCCGTCGAGTTCGCTGACATTGCCGCTGCCGGCCCGACTGGCCTGGCCGGCCCGGTCCAGTTCGGCGGCCACTTGCTGCAGCGCCGTCGAGATACCGGCGCTGCCATCCGTCAAGCGATCGACGCTGCCGCGGCCATCGGCGGCAGCCTGGTCGAGCGCCGCCTGCTCGCGCGCGAGCTGCTGCACCGCGGCCAGCACCAGGCCTTGCTGCTCCACGGCTTGCAGCGCCACCGCCGCCGGCGGCCGGCTGGCAATGCGCGCCAGCAGCGGCGCCAGCGCCTTCGCCGCACGCGGATGCGTGCGCCGCAGCGCGGTCAGCCGCGTCTCGTCGCCGGCGACGGCGGCTTCCACCACGAGGGCGAGGTGCCGATTCCAGATCAGACTCATGGGACGAACATCACCTATGTCGAGTGTGTGGTGGGAGCTTGCAGGGGACTGCATCGTCCAAAACCGTCGCGGCTTGAGAAAGCAATCCGCATGCCACCCATGGCGACCGGGGCGCGCGCTCAAGCGCGGCGCCGCGCGGTCGATAGCGAACGCGTACGGCTGCCAAGGCGGCGGGCGATTCGCGAGGAGTCCGCATGGGCGGCACGCTGCTGGAAAAGGTGGAGCAACATACCCGGCTGGCCGGCCACAACCGCGTGGCCATGCTGCTGTTCCGGCTCGGCGATGCGCAGCTGTTCGGCATCAACGTGTTCAAGGTGCGCGAGGTGATGCGCCGGCCGCCGCTGGAGCGCATGCAGGGCGTGCATGCTTTGCTGGCGGGCAGTTGCGACTACCGCGGGCAGACCATCCCGGTGATCGACCTCGCCGCCGCGCTCGGCTATCCGCCGCTGCGCGACGAGGCATCGGCACACCTGATGGTCACCGAGTTCAGCCGCTCGGTGCAGGGCTTCCTGGTCGCCGACCTGCAGCGCATGGTGCAGTGCGACGGCGACAAGCTGGAGGCGCCGTCCGCCACGCTGGGCTTCGGTGCGCGCGTCAATGCGGTGACCCGCGTCGACGGCGCGCTGCTGGCGGTGGTGGACGTGGAGCAGGTGCTGGCCGGCATCGACGCGGCGCCGGCCGAGCTGTCGCTGCAGATGCAGCGCCTCGCCGACGCCCACATGCTGGCGCCGCGGCGGGTGATGGTGGTGGACGATTCGCTGATCGCCCGCCGCCGCCTGGTCGAGCTGTTCAAGCAGATGAACATCGAGTGCGTGGTGGCGCAGGACGGTCGCGAGGCGCTCGAGCGCCTGCACGAACTGGCGGCCGCCGATCCGGCCGAAGGCGTCAAGCTGGTGGTCTCCGACATCGAGATGCCGCGCCTGGACGGCTATGCGCTGACCCGCGCGATCCGCGAGGCGCCGGCGCTGTGCCGGCTGAAGGTGGTGCTGCACAGCTCGCTCAGCGGCATCTTCAACGAGGCGATGGTGAAGGAGGTCAAGGCCGACGCCTTCGTCGCCAAGTTCCAGCCCGATCTGCTGGCGCACGCGGTGCTGGAACTGCTGCCGGCGGAAGCGCTGGCCGACTGACGCCCGAGGCGCGTCAACAAACCGACTCCGCCTTGGCGTCGCCCGCGCGACGCCAAGGCGCGAACCCTGCCAGGCCAGGCGTGGCAAGGGTTCCGGCGTGGTGGCATGCAACTTGCCTCCGGCTCCATGCGGCAACCGCCCGCGGAGCAGACCGATGAATCCCGTCCCGCAAAACCTGTTCGGCATCCATACCCAGGCGCTGGATCTGTGGCAGCGCCGCGCCGACGTGCTGGCCAACAACCTGGCCAATGCCGACACGCCCGGCTACCTCGCCCGCGACATCGATTTCCGCAAGGCGCTGGCCGCGGCCGGCGGTGGCGACGGCAGCAGCCTGGCATTGCAGGCGCCCAGCGCCGGACAGATCGGCAGCGGACCGGGCACGGGCGCGGCGGCGCTGGCCTACCGCGTGCCGACGCAGCCCAGCATGGACGGCAACACCGTCGATGCGCAGGTCGAGCAGGCCGACTTCGCCGCCAACAGCGTGCACTACCAGGCCAGCCTTTCCTTCATCACCGCGCAGATCCGCATGCTGCGCACCGCCATCTCCGGAGGGCAGAGCTGATGTCGCTCTATTCCATCTTCAACGTGGCCGGCTCCGGCATGGCCGCGCAGTCGCTGCGGCTCAACACCGTGGCCAGCAACCTGGCCAACGCCGAGAGCGTGTCCGGCACGCCGGAAGGCGCCTACCGTGCGCGCGAGCCGCTGTTCGCCGCCGTGCACGCGCAGCAGCAGTCCGGCGGCAAGGATGCCGGCACCGCGCAGGGCGTGCAGGTGCTCGGCATCACCGAGAGCCAGGCCGCGATCCCGCAACGCTACGAGCCGGGCAATCCCTTGGCCAATGCGGATGGCTACGTCTACGCCAGCAACGTCAACCCGGTGGACGAACTGGTCAACATGATTTCGGCGTCGCGTTCGTACCAGAACAACGTCGAGGTGATGAACAGCGCCAAGCAACTGATGCTCAAGACCCTGACCCTCGGCCAGTGAGCCCGCAACCATGACCACCAGCGTGAACGCCACCACCAGCGCCGCCGGCACCGGCAGCGCCGCCGGCGCGGCCACCGCCGCGCTCGGCAATTCCATGAACCAGGCCGATTTCCTGAAGCTGCTGACCACGCAGTTGCAGTCGCAGGACCCGACCAACCCGATGGACAACTCGCAGTTCGTCTCGCAGCTGGCGCAGTTCAGCCAGCTGGCCTCGATGCAGGACCTCAACACCAGCGTCAACAGCCTCTCCGGCCAGCTCACCAGTTCGCTGCAGTCCTCGCAGGTGCTCGGTTCGGTCGGCCTGGTGGGGCGCCACGTGCTGGTGCCGTCGGCGAACCTGAGTTACGCCGGCAGCGCGATGGACGGCGCGGTGGGCGTCACCGGCGCCACCGCCAATGTGCAGGTCGCGATCAAGGACGGTGCCGGCAAGGTGGTGCGCACGCTCGACCTCGGCGCCCAGGCCGCCGGCCTCGCCCGCTTCAACTGGGACGGCATGGACGACAGCGGCGCGCCGGTGCCGCCGGGCGACTACAGCGTGACCGCCGCCGACGTCGGCGGCAACGCGCTCTCCACCTACGTCGACGGCACGGTCAGCGGCGTGGGCTACGGCGGCAGCAGTGTGGGCACCTACGTGCAGGTGAGCGGCGTGGGCGGCGTGCCGCTCAGCGCGATCGCGCAGATCAACTGATCGGCGGCAACAACCCTTCCAGCGAGGAACGATTCATGGCACTCAACCAGGCTCTCAGCGGCATCAACGCCGCGCAGTCCGATCTCAACGTGATCGCCAACAACATCGCCAACGCCAACACCGCCGGCTTCAAGGGCTCGCGCGCGGAGTTCGCGGACATCTACGCGGTCACCGGCATCAACCTCAGCGCCACCGCGGTGGGCAGCGGCACGCGGCTGACCAGCGTGGCGCAGCAGTTCGCCCAGGGCGACATCCAGACCACCGGCAACAGCCTCGACCTCGCGATCAGCGGCAACGGTTTCTTCGTGGTCAACACCGGCAACGGCTACGCCTACACCCGCGCCGGCGCGTTCCACCAGGACCCGGCCGGCAACGTGGTCACCCAGGACAACAACAAGCTGCAGGTCTATCCCTACAGCACCGCCAGCAACAGCTTCGACACCAGCACGCTGTCCAACCTGAACCTGGTCACCGCGCAGAGCTCGGCCAAGCCCACCGCCACGGCGGTGGTGTCGTCGAACCTGCCGGCGGACGCCACCGTGCCGCCGCTGGCCTTCGACCCGACCAACCCGGCCACCTTCAACCAGTCGAGCACGTTCACCGTGTACGACAGCCTGGGTTCCTCGCACCAGGCCACCGCCTACTACGTGAAGACCGGCACCAACACCTGGAACGTGGACCTGTACGTGGACGGCAACAACGCAGGCACGCAGCCGCTGACGTTCGACAGCAGCGGCGCGCTGACCACGCCGGCCAACGGCATCGTCGGCTTCAACCCGGTGGCCTACGCCAACGGCGCGAACCCGCAGACGCTGTCGATCAACTTCGGCAAGACCACTCAGTACGGCACCGGCTACGCCGCCGGCACGATCAGCCAGGACGGCTACACCGCCGGCGCGCTGTCCTCGATCGACATCGACAGCGCGGGCATCGTCACCGCGAACTACTCCAACGGCCAGAGCAGCAAGATCGGCCAGCTGGCGATGGCGAACTTCCAGAACGTGCAGGGCCTGCGCCAGCTCGGCAGCGCCAGCTGGATGTCCAGCACCGATTCCGGCACCGCGGTGATGGGCACAGCCGCCAGCGGCCAGTACGGCACGATCCAGTCCGGCGCGCTGGAGGAGTCCAACACCTCCGACACCACCCAGCAGCTGGTCGACATGATCCAGGCGCAGCGCAACTACCAGGCCAACGCGCAGGTGCTGTCCACCGACAACACGCTGGCCAGCACGTTGTTCAACGCCGTCTCGCGCTAAGCGGTAGATCGCCATGGACCGTTCCGTCTACCTCGCCATGACCGGAGCCACGCAGATCATGCGGGCCCAGGACGTGGTGAGCCACAACCTGGCCAACGCCACCACCACCGGCTTCAAGAGCGAGCTGGACGCGTTCGGCAGCCTGCCGGTGCAGGGGCCGGGCAGCCCCAGCCGGATCAACGCGGTGGCGCAGAGCCTCGGCCGCGACGACAGCCAGGGCGCGCTGCAGCAGACCGGCCGCGCGCTGGACGTGGCGGTGCGCGGCTCGGGCTGGATCGCGGTGCAGGCGCCGGACGGCAGCGAGGCCTACACGCGCGCCGGCAACCTGCAGCTCACCGCCGACGGCACGCTCACCGACGCGGCCGGCAATCCGGTGCTCGGCAACGGCGGCCCGATCAGCATTCCCGACAGCGCGCAGATCGTGATCGGCAATGACGGCACGATCTCCAGCGTGCCGCTGGGGCAGGCGCCGAACACGCTCACCCAGGTCGACCGCATCAAGCTGGTCAACCCCGATCCCGCGCAGCTTTCCAAGGGCGCGGATGGCCTGCTGCACCTCGCCGGCGGCGCCAGCGCGGACGCCGATCCCGGCGTGCAGCTGGCGTCGCAGGCGCTGGAAGCCAGCAACGTCAATCCCTCGACCGAGTTGGTGCGGATGATCGGCCTGTCGCGCCAGTACGAGATGCAGGTGCGCTCGATCAAGACCGCCGAAGACAACGCCGACGCCAGCCTCAAGCTGCTGCAGGCGAACTGAACCCCACACGCTTAGCGGAGCCCTCCCATGTTCGCCTCACTCTGGATCGCCAAGACCGGCCTCGACGCGCAGCAGACGCGCCTCGACGCCATCTCCAACAACCTGGCCAACGCCAGCACCACCGGCTTCAAGGCCTCGCGCCCGGCGTTCCAGGATCTGATGTACCAGAACCTGGGCCAGCCCGGCGCGCAAACCACCGAGCAGACGCAGTCGCCCTCGGGCCTGCTGATGGGCACCGGCGTGCGCGTGGTGGCGAACGAGAAGCTGTTCACCCAGGGCGCGATCAGCCAGACCGGCAACTCGCTGGACGTGGCGATCCAGGGCCGCGGCTTCCTGCAGGTGAGCATGCCCGACGGCACCACCGCCTACACCCGCGACGGCTCGCTGCACACCGACGCCAACGGCCAGATCGTCACCGCCGACGGCTACGCGATCGAGCCGGCGATCACCCTGCCGCAGGGCGTGCAGAGCATCACCATCGGCAACGACGGCACGATCAGCGCCACCGTGCCGGGACAGGCCGCGCCGGTGCAGGTGGGCGCGCTGCAGCTGGCCGATTTCGTCAACCCCGCGGGCCTGCAGTCGATGGGCCAGAACCTGTACCTGGAGACCGCCTCCAGCGGCACCCCGCAGACCGGCCAGGCCGGCCTCAACGGCATGGGCACCCTGCTGCAGGGCTCGCTGGAGTCGTCCAACGTCAACGTGGTGGAGGCGATGGTGGACATGATCCAGACCCAGCGCACCTACGAGATGAACTCCAAGGCGATCAGCGCCGCGGACACCATGCTGCAGACCATCACCAACAAGACCTGAGGCCGACCGCCGTGCGCATCACCGCCGTTCTTCCGTGCCTTGCCGCCGTGCTCGCGCTGGCCGCGCTGGCGGGTTGCGCCGTCGTGCAACCGCAGCGCGACGACGCGCAATGGGCTGCCACCGCGCCGGTGGCGCCTGCCGCTGCGCCGGTGGCCGACGGCGCGATCTACCACGACGCGCAGGGCATGGAGTTGTTCACCGACCCGCGCGCGCACCGCGCGGGCGACATCCTCACCGTCGTGCTGGTGGAGAACACCCAGGCGGTGAAGAAGGCCAACACCAGCACCAGCAAGACCAACAAGGACAAGATCGGTGCGCCCTCGTTGCTCGGCCGCACGTTCAACAAGGCCAGCGTCGGCATCGACAGCGACCACAGCTTCAACGGCGGCGGCTCCAGCAGCCAGAGCAACCAGCTCACCGGCAACATCACCGTCACCGTGGCGCAGCGCCTGCCCAACGGCAACCTGCTGGTGCGCGGCGAGAAGCTGCTCACCATCAACCAGGGCCAGGAGCTGATCCGCATCACCGGCATCGTGCGCCCGCAGGACATCGGCCAGGACAACACCGTGCCGTCCACCCGCGTCGCCGACGCCAAGATTTCCTACACCGGCCGCGGCAGCCTCGCCGACGCCAACACCCAGGGCTGGCTGTCGCGCTTCTTCAACTCCAAGTGGATGCCCTTCTAAATGAAACTCCACGGGCCCATGACCATGAAAGTCGCAGCGCAGTACGAGCGTGCGAACCCGCCCACCGCGTTCGCTCCCTCCCCTGCTCGGCGGGGGAGGGTTGGGGTGGGGGGCTTCGCGGTGCTGCTCGTGCTTTGCCTCGCTTTCGCGTTTCCTGCCCACGCCGACAAGATCCGCGACCTCGCCTCGGTCGGCGGCGTGCGCTCCAACCAGCTGATCGGTTACGGCCTGGTGGTGGGCCTGGACGGCTCCGGCGACCAGACCACGCAGGCGCCGTTCACCACACAGAGCCTGGAGAACATGCTGCAGCAGTTCGGCATCAACGTGCCGGCGAACGTGCGTCCGCAGCTGAAGAACGCGGCCGCGGTGACGATCACCGCCGAGTTGCCGCCGTTCGCCAAGCCGGGTCAGACCATCGACGTCACCGTGGCCTCGATCGGCAACGCCAAGAGCATCCGCGGCGGCGAGCTCTTGATGTCGCCGCTGCGCGGCGCCGACGGCAACGTCTACGCGGTGGCCCAGGGCAGCGTGGTGGTGGGCGGCATCAGCGCGTCGGGCAAGAGCGGCTCCAGCGTGCAGAAGAACATCTCCGCCAGCGGACGCATCCCGAACGGCGCCACGGTGGAGCGCAGCGTGGCGTCCGCGTTCGCTTCCAGCGACGACTTGCGCCTGAATCTCAACACGCCGGACTTCACCACCGTCACGCGCATCGTCGGCACGATCAACCGCACCTACGGCGCGGGTACCGCGCGCGCGGTGGACGGCGGCACGGTGGAAGTGCGCGTGCCGCAGGACCCCACCCAGAAGGTGGCCTGGCTGGGCACGATCCAGGACCTGGACGTGACCCCTGGCGCGCCGCCCGCGCGCGTGGTGGTGAATTCGCGCACCGGCACTGTGGTGATCGGTTCGGACGTGCGCGTCTCGGCGGCCGCGGTGGCGCACGGCGCGATCCAGGTGACGATCGGCGAGCAGCCGCTGGTCAGCCAGCCCGCGCCGTTCAGCAACGGCCAGACCACGGTGGTGCCATCCAGCAACGTACAGGTCAGCGAGGAGGGCGGCCACATGTTCAAGTTCGGCCCGGGCGTGAGCCTGGACACCATCGTGCGCGCGGTGAACCAGGTGGGCGCCTCGCCCAGCGACCTGATTTCGATCCTGCAGGCGCTGAAGCAGGCCGGTGCGCTGCACGCGGACCTTGTCGTGATCTAGCGCCATGAGCGATCCCGCGCTGTCCGCCAACGCCTCGCTGAGCACCTGGACCGAACTGTCCGGGTTCGACCAGTTGCGCGCGCAGGCGCAGCGCGACGGCAAGGCGGCGCTGCCCGCGGTGGCGAAGCAGTTCGAGGCGCTGTTCACCCAGATGATGCTGAAGTCCATGCGCGCGGCCAGCGACAGCTTCGGCAACGCGCTGGGCGACAGCGATGCCGGCAAGGCCTACCGCGACCTGTTCGACCAGCAGCTCTCGGTGAGCCTGGCGCAGGGCGGCAAGGGGCTGGGTATCGCGCAGATGCTGATCCGCCAGCTGGGCGGCACGGCCGCGCCCACGCCAGCTGGCACGGGCGCCACAATCAGCATGCT
>Ga0207671_10000193_pt1 | contig 94808 bp, 75 predicted proteins | sample KBSC24metaG_FD_184352 | JGI IMG/M metagenome (GOLD analysis project Ga0207671, IMG submission 184352) | Corn rhizosphere microbial communities from Kellogg Biological Station, Michigan, USA - KBS C2-4 metaG (SPAdes) (version 2) | ecosystem: Host-associated > Plants > Roots > Rhizosphere > Soil...
TCGCTGGCGTCACAGGGTAGGCCCCTGTTGATCTTGCTGGCATGGGGCGTGGTCAGCGCCGCCGTGGCGCTGCGGATGTTCCGCTGGACCTGATGGCAGCGAAGGGAGACGTCACCGTCGACGAGCGGGGCCTGGCCGCCAGTGGGGCGCCGACCGCGCGTCCCGGACGAGCGGTATGGCCCGCCCATCTCCAGCGGCGAACGTGACGGCATTTCGCGAGCGGTGCACTAGTATTTCCCCGTGACCCTGGCCGTCAGCCCGCCCGTCCTGCCCATGCTCGCCAAGCGCGTCGGCGAGCTTCCCGCCGGTGAAGGATGGCTCTTCGAGCCGAAGTGGGACGGTTTCCGCGCGCTTGTCTTCCGCGACGGCGACGACATCTTCCTGCAGAGCCGCGACGGCAAGACGCTGGGCCGTTACTTCCCCGAGCTGCTGGTGACGCTGAAGGCGCAGCTGCCCCCCCGGGTGGTGCTGGACGGCGAGATCGTGATCGCCGAGCGCGATCACCTGGAGTTCGAGGCGCTGCAGATGCGCCTGCATCCGGCTGCCTCGCGCGTGAAGATGCTGGCCGAGCAGATGCCCTCCTCGATGGTGTTCTTCGATCTGCTGTGCGATGGCGATCGGGACTGGCGCGGCGAACCCTTCGCCGCCCGCCGGGCCGCGCTGGAGGCGATGTTGCGCGAGGTCCGGGCGCCCCTGCACCTGACGCCCGCCACGGCCGATGCGGCGCTGGCGGCGGACTGGTTCCGTCGCTTCGAGGGCGCGGGCCTGGACGGCGTGATGGCGAAGCCGGTGGCCGGCACCTACGAATCCAACAAGCGCACCATGCTGAAGGTGAAGCACGAGCGGGAGTGCGACTGCGTGGTGGCCGGGTTCCGCTGGCACAAGGACGGGCCGGGTACGGCGGTGGGTTCGCTGCTGCTGGGCCTGTACGACGAGGGGGGCGCGCTGCAGCACGTGGGCGTGTGCGCCAGCTTCACGGCGCAGAAGCGGCGCGAGCTGGCCGAGTTGCTGGCCCCCTATCGCGACAAGGCGCTGGAGGATCACCCCTGGCGCGCCTGGGCGGAGTTCGACGCCGCCGAGGGGCCGGTGCAGCGGCGACCCGGCGCCGGCAGTCGCTGGAACAACGGCAAGGATCTGTCCTGGGAGCCGCTGCGTCCCGAGCTGGTCGCCGAGGTCGCCTACGAACACATGCAGGGGAACCGCTTTCGCCACCTGGCCCACTTCCGCCGCTGGCGCCCCGACAAGCCCCCGCGCGATTGCACCTACGCGCAGCTCGAGGTCGTTCCGCCGCACGAACTGGCCGCGATATTCGCGACCGGCCGCTGAGGCGCGTGGGGACGCCTGGCAGGAGTGTTCGCGATCCAGATCAACTGATGGGCGGGCCATCCGCGCGCGCGCCGGTCCGGCGGGCAGCGCTTCTGCGCCAGGCGGCGACCAGCAGGATGCCGCCCACCAGCTCGCCGGCCAGCGTGTACGTCTGCACCAGCGAGGTCAGGTGTTCGCGCGCGCTGTGAAACGGGCTGACGGCGAAGTGCCGCCCGAGCAGCGGAAACAGCAGCGCCTTCGCCGACGAGAAGCTGGCCGGCGTGCTGGTGGTCCCCAGCAGCTGACCGAGATATCCCGCGACGTCGCCCGCCAGATCCAGCAGCCAGTGGGTCGCCATCCCGGCCAGCAGGGCCAGCGCGGCCCCGCGCCGCCCCAGCGCCCGCAGCAGCAGCCAGGCCAGCAGCGCGAACAGCGCTGAATGACCGACGGTGCGCGTGCAGCTGATCAGGCCCAGCTGCGACCCCTCGCGCCCGGTGGCCAGCTTCAGGCCGTAGTACAGCGGCTTGTCGACCAGGTCCGGCAGCAGCGTTCCCAGCAGCAACCACCCGGGGGCGCGGGCCTCCCGCACGCGCGGGACCAGCGCGCCCAGGCGCGAGCCGATGCCGACGTGGCCGAGGATGAACATGGGGCGCGGAGATTAGCCTGAACGAGGCGGCGCGAAAGGAAGCGCGGGCGAATCGTCACTGGCCGGGCAGCGGCTTTCTGCGGCGTCCGCCCCCGTGGGCCTGCATCGCCTCGCGCCAGCCGCGGGTGGGATCGTCGTCGGGGTCGGGCGTCCCCTGCGGTGGCCGCTCGGCCTCGGGGACGTGGCGCAGGTTCACCCGGATGCGCGTCCAGGTCGACGATCGGCCCCGCATGGAATCGACCAGCACGTCGTCGACCGCCAGCTGGGCCGCCGCTCGTGGAAACTTCTGCTTCCAGCGCTCCAGACCGTCCAGCGCGGCCTGCTTGTCGGGCGAGTTCGCTATCACCACCAGCGGCATCTTCGAGCGGCGCGTCCCGGTGGGACGGGGCGCGGCCTCGGCCGCCCCGCCGTCGGCCGGTGCTGCGGCCTTCTTCCTGGCGCGCGAGGGCGCCACGCGCGCTCCCTCGCCCTCCATCTTGCGGAAGTGCGGCGGCCAGGGCGCGTCGGCCAGGCCGGACGCCTCGTCGCGGGCGGCCAGCTCCAGCAGGCTGTCGAGCGCGCCCGCCGCCTCCGGCGCGTTCATGGCCAGATGGGGATCGCCCTTGGTGGCGAAGCGGGCGGGCATGGTCGCCACCGTGAAGTCCGCGGGGTCGCAGTCGGGCACCTCGTCCCAGGTCAGCGGCGCCGACACGCGCGCGTCCGGCAAGGGCCGGATCGAGTACGCCGACGACGTGGTGCGATCCTTCGCGTTCTGGTTGTAGTCCAGGAAGACCCCGTGCCGCTCCTCCTTCCACCACTTCGCGGTGGCCAGGCCGGGCGCGCGCCGCTCGATCTCGCGCGCCAGCGCCAGCGCCGCCCGCCGCACCTCGGTGAACGTCCAGCGCGGGTGGATGGGGACGTTCACGTGCATTCCGCGCGAGCCGCTGGTCTTCGGCCAGCCCGCCAGACCCAGCTCGGCCAGCAGCGCCTTGACCTCCAGCGCCACCCGCCGCACGTCCGCCCAGGCCACCCCGGGGCCGGGATCGAGATCGATGCGAAGCTGGTCGGGATGTTCCAGGTCGCCCGAGCGCACCGGGTGCGGGTGCAGCTCGATGCAGCCCAGATTCACCACCCAGGCCAGGCCCGCGGCGTCGTCGACCACCACCTCCTCGGCGGTACGACCCGACGGAAACGAGAGGGTCACCGTGCGCAGCCACTCGGGGCGGGGGTCGGGCGCTCGCTTCTGATAGAACGGCTCGGCCTCGGCGCCGTTCACGAACCGCTTCAGCACGATGGGCCGGTCCTGGATGCCGGCCAGGGCCCCGGGGGCGATGGCCAGGTAGTAGCGAACGATGTCGGCCTTGGTCAGCCGCACCTGCCGCGAGAAGTACAGCTTGTCGGGGTGGCTGATGCGCACCTCGCGGCCGTCGATCGACAGCACCTCCGCGTCGTCCTTCTTGACCTTGGCCTTGGCCTTGGCCTTCTCGTCCGTGTTCGTCGTCTTCGCCGTGTTGGCCATCGATGTGAATTCCTCGCCTGGTCAGTCGCTGCAGCCCCGCACCTCTGCGTTAGGCTACCGCACCGGACGCCATGGCAGACACCAAGCAAGACATCCTGGACATGCTGCGCGAGCTGGCGGAGCTGACCATCCTCGACGAGGGCGACCCGCAGTCGTTCCGGGTGCGCGCCTACGAGAACGCCGCCCACGCCATCGCGGCGCAGGCGACCGACCTGGGGCGGCTGACCATCAAGGACCTGCAGAAGATCGAGAACGTCGGGAAGGGCACGGCCGACAAGATCCGCGAGCTGATCGAGACGGGCAAGGTGCAGAAGCTGGAGCTGCTGCGCCAGAAGCACCCGCCTGGCGTGGTGGCGCTGATGCGCTTGCCGGGGCTGGGCCCCAAGGCAGTGACCCGCCTGCGCACGGAGCTGGGCGTGCAATCGATCGAGGACCTGCGCGCGGCCCTGGCGGCGCAGCGGCTACGGGCCCTGCGGGGCTTCGGCGAGAAGTCCGAGGAGAAGCTGGCCCGCGCTTTGGAGCGGATGGACCAGTCGGGCACCATGGATCGCACGCCCATCTCGGTGGCGCTGCCGCTGGCCAACCGGCTGGTGGCGCGGCTGCGGGACGTGGCGGGCGTGACCGACGCGATGGCCTGCGGTTCGCTGCGGCGCTTCTCCGAGACCATCGGCGACGTCGACATCGTGGTGGTGTCGGAGAACGCTGGCCCGGTGATGGAGGCGCTGGTGGCCATGCCGGTGGTGGACCGGGTGCTGGTGCGCGGGGACGCCAAGACCAGCGTCGTCACCCAGCGCGGCATCCAGATCGACGTGCGGGTGGTCAGCGCCAGGCAGGTGGGCGCGGCCCTGCTGTACTTCACCGGTTCGAAGGCGCACAACATCAAGCTGCGGCAGCGGGCCCTGGCGCGCGGCTGGACGCTGAACGAGTACGCGCTGTCCGAGGTGGAGGGGGGCCGCGTGGTGGCGAGCGAGAGCGAGGAGGAGATCTACCGGGCGCTGGAGCTGCCCTGGATCCCGCCGGTGCTGCGTGAGGACGCCGGCGAGATCGAGGCGGCGGAAGCGGGAACCTTGCCGGGCGCCCTGGGTCCCGTGATCGGGGACTTCCACGTGCACACGGACCTGTCGGGCGACGGGCGCTCGTCGCTGGACGACGTGATCGCCTCGGCCAAGGCGCGCGGCTTCCGGGTCCTGGCCATCACCGATCACGCGGAGAACACCCTGTCGGGGGTGGGGCGCGAGCCGCTGCTGGAGCAGCGGGCGCGGCTGCGGGCCCTGCAGGCGCAGCTGGGCGATTCGCTGACGCTGCTGCACGGCATCGAGCTGAACATCGGGCCGCGCGGCGAGCTGGACTACGATCTCGAGTTCCGGCGCGGCTTCGACTGGTGCCTGGCCTCCGTGCACGATCACTTCGAGCAGTCGCGCGAGGCGCAGACGGCGCGCATCACCGCCGCCATGGCCGATCCCACGGTGCGCATGATCGGTCACCTGTCGACGCGCATGATCGGCGCGCGCCCCGGCATCGACGTCGATCTGGACGCCGTCTTCAGCGCCGCCGAGGCCACCGGCACCGCGCTGGAGGTGAACGGCGCGCTGCCGCGCCTGGATCTGTCGGTCGACGCCCTCCACCGCTGCCGGTCCCGCGACGTCACGTTGATGCTGACCAGCGACGCCCACCACGCCGACGAGCTGGCGCGGGTGAACTTCGCGGCCCAGAACGCCGCGCGCGCCTGGATCGATCCAGCGCGCGTCGCCAACACCTGGCCCGTGGACCAGCTGCGCGCCTGGCTGAAAGCGAAGCAGGCCCGTTCGTAGGCACTAGCGCAGGCGCCAGGGGACGCCGCTGACCATGAACACGACGCTGGAAGCGCGATCGGCCAGCAGTTGATTGGCGCGGCCCGCCACGTCGATGAAGCGACGCTCCGCCGTGGCGGTGGGCTGGAAGGCCAGGCCGACCTCGGTGGTCACCAGCACCACCGGCACGGGCGCGCGGTACAGCCGATCGGCCAGCCGGTCGACGTCCTCCAGCAACTTGGCGTCGTCGCTGACCGGCGTGGCGGCCAGCTTCCCGGCGATCCAGAGGCTGAACTTGTCGATCACCAGCGCGCCGTGTCGCTCGACGATCGCGGGGACCAGCAGGTCCTCCAGGTCCGCCGTCGCGTCCTTGATGCGCCAGATGGCTTCCTGATCGCGCCGGTAGTGGGCCAGCCGGGTCTTCACCGCCTCGTCCCCCTCCACCTGCGGTGAGGCGTAGAGCCAGGGGGGCGGACCTAGCTCCGAGGCGCGCCGGAACGCGTAGGCCGATTTTCCCGAGCTGAGGCCGCCACTCACGAAGGTGAACACGGTCGAGGATGTTAGCACCGCGGCATTTGGCCCGGGCGGGCGTAGCCCTTTGGCTCCAGACGGCCGGCGCGCATTTTGATGACCAGGGCTGCGGGTCCTTTGGACACTGAGAAGCCGGCGCTCAGGCGCCGTCTAGGTGGCGACTGACGGAACGAGGAGGCACCAATGTCTCGCGATAATCAGGGGAACCCACGGGATCCGACTTCGCACGGGCGAGGCCAGGCCCTTCGGTCCCGGCCGCGACGGCGTCCGGACAGAAATGTCAGTCCGCGCCTGGCCGCCACCTCCCGGTCCCTCCACGCCCGCGCGTCACAGGCCTTTCCTGCTGGCGACGCGATTGCATCTGCCCTCCCCCTCACGGCGCCCGGTAGCAACTTCGAGGAGACGACGATGACGCGAATGACCGCGAAGAAGGCGACGAAGGGAACGGGAACGTGGCTGGCATCGCTGGCGGTGAGCACGCTCGCCGCCTGTGCGGCCACCTCGTCTTCCAGCTCCAACCCCTACGGCACCGGCGGAAGCAACGCCCCCGTCGGTAGCGGCGGCTTCTTCGTCCCCGGGGGAACCGGGGGCGGATTCGGAACAGGAGGCTTCGGCATCATCGACGAGCCGCCCTTCGGCACCGGCGGACGGTTCCTGTCGCCCAGCAGCCCCATCCTCGACAGCGTGGTCACCGCGCCCACGCCTCCCCCTCCCATCAGCGGAGGAACCTTGCTGGTGCTCGCCGACGGCGAGACGGCGATGGCGGCCGATCCCGATCGCGATCAGGTCTACGTCTTCGACCTGGCGGCCGGCAGCGTCACCGCCACCGTCCCCTTGAACAAGGGCGACGAACCGGGCCGCCTGATCCAGGACAAGGCGGGCGCGGTCCATGTGGTGCTGCGCGGGGCGGCGTCCATCGCCACGATCGATCCCGCGGCGGGCGTGGTGACCATGCGGCGGGCCGCCTGTTCCACGCCGCGCGGCATCGCTTACGATCCGACCCGGGACCGCCTGTACCTGGCCTGCGCCAGCGGCGAGCTGCAAACCTTCACCCCGACGGGCGCCGCGGTGTCTTCGACCTGGACGCTGGCGCAAGACCTGCGGGACGTCGTGGTCGACGGGGACACGCTGCTGGTGACGCGCTTTCGCTCTGCCGAGGTCCTGACGGTCGACCCCACCACGGGCGCGATCATCGACAGCGCGCGGCCCCCGGCGTTCTCGAACCCGGCCGTCCACCAGGGCATGTCGTACGAACCGGGCGTTGCCTGGCGGGCGGTGCCCGCGCCCGGCGGAGGGCTGGTGATGGTGCACCAGCGCGGCATGTACGGCGTCGTGCAGACCACGCCGGGTGGATACGGGGGGCTGTCACCCTGCGATGCCATCGTCCACACCGCCGTGTGCCACATGAAGCGCGGCGCGACGGCCCCGGCTGGCCCGGCCCTGCCGGGCTTCGTGTTGCCGGTCGACATCGCGGTGTCGCCCGACGGCAAGCAGGTGGCGATGGTCGCCGCCGGTAACGGTCACGCCCCCCTGGGGGGAGCGCGGCGGCTGTTCACCACCGACATGGAGGACGTGACCTCCGAGTGGCCCCAGGGCTGCGCCCCCGATGATCGGCACGGCCCTTCGCAGAGCCCGACGTGCAGCTCCGTCGGGTCGGGCGGAACGGCGGGCAACGACGTCGTTGGCACGGGCGGCAGCACGGCTCCGGGCGCCAGCGGGGGGGCGGTCGGTTTCGTGGGTGGCGGCGGCGCGAGCGGTGTGGCCAGCAGCGGGGGCGCGAATGGCTCCTTCGCCAGCAGCGGCGGCACCAGCGGGCGGCTGGGGAGCGGCGGGACCACGCCCATCTTCGCCGGCACGGGTGGCGCGGCGCCCCTGCCCCTGGGCGTCCGCTGCAGTCGGGAGATCTCCGCCCCTGGTGAGCCCATCGCCGTCGCCTACGCACCTGGCGATCGCTTGCTGGTCCAGATGCGCGAGCCGGCCCAGCTGGTGATCGTGACGGGCTCGGAGGAGCAAACGCCGAACGAGAGGACCTTCGTTCTGTCTTCGCAGAGCCGCGCCGACACGGGGCACACGCTGTTCCACGTCAACAGCGGCGGGGGACTGGCCTGCGCTTCGTGTCACCCCGAGGGCCATGACGATGGTCGGGTGTGGGCCTTCGACGGCGAGGGTTCGCGCCGCACGCAGGATCCCAGCGGCGGCCTGTTGAAGACGGCACCGTTCCACTGGAACGGCGACATGACCGACTTCCCCACGCTGGCCAAGGCGGTCTTCGTGGGCCGGATGTCGGGGCCCGCGCTGTCCTCGGAGCAGACGCGCGCCATGCAAAGCTGGGTGGACGCCTTGCCCGAGCTGCCTCCCCTGCGGTCGTCGTCGGACGCCGCGGTGGCGCGCGGTAAGACGCTGTTCGAATCGCCGGCCCTGGCATGCACCTCGTGTCACAACGGCGATCAGTTCACGAACAACAGCACCGTCGACGTCGGGACCGGCCAGATGTTCCAGGTCCCGTCCTTGCGCGGCGTGGGCTGGCGCGCGCCGTACATGCACGACGGTTGCGCCGCCACCATGGCCGACCGGTTCACCGACGCGACCTGCGGGGGCGGCAACCAGCACGGCATGACCTCGGAGCTCAGTGAGGCCGACCTGAACGATCTGATCGCCTATCTGCAGTCGCTGTAAAAAAGGAAACCCGCTCGACCAGGTCGGCCGGCGAAGGGCCGGAGCGAGCCTGGTGAGCGGGTTTGTCGCGCAGTCCCTGGCTGCCGGCGCCGCCCCAGGGCGCCGCCGGCAAGCCGCCTCCGCGCTAGCTACAGCCGGACGTGGTGCCGCAGTTCACGCACTTGTGGCAGCTGCCGTTCGGGATCATGATCGAGCCGCACTCCGGGCAGGTCGGGGCGTCGGTGCGGGCGATGAAGTTGAAGCTGGGGTTGAAGCCCGCATCGCCGTTGCGTCCGTTCGCGTGACCGTTGGTGGCGTCGATGACCTCGACCTTGTGCCCGGGCGCCCCCTGGGCCGGGGCCGCGATGGGCGTGGCGGCGCCGGTGGCCACCACCTGAGACACCCGCTTCAGATCGCCGCTGGCGTCGAACTCGGACTCGGTCTCGGCGCGATCCTCCTTCACGAACTTCGCGCCCAGCCAGCGGAAGATGTAGTCCATGATCGAGCTGGCGCGCGGGATCTCCGGGTTCCCGGTGAAGCCCGAGGGGTCGAACTTCGTGCGCGTGAACTTGTCGACCAGCAGCTTCAGCGGCACGCCATGCTGGAAGGCCAGCGAGATGGCCGTCCCGAAGCTGTCCATCAGGCCCGAGATGGTCGAACCCTCCTTGGCCATGCGGATGAAGATCTCGCCCGGCTCGCCGGTCTCGTACAGGCCCACATGGATGTAGCCCTCGTGGCCGGCCACCGAGAACTTGTGGGTGATCGAGCGGCGCTCGTCCGGCAGCTTGCGGCGCACGGCGGCCGGCGGGCCCTTGCTCTCCACGGCGGCGGCTGCCTTGGCCAGGCCGGGATCGCTCTTGCTGGTGGACAGCGGCTGGGTGCGCTTGCAGCCGTCGCGGTAGATGGCGATGGCCTTCAGGCCGTCCTTCCACGCCTCCATGTAGGCGTCCTGCACGTCCTCGATGGTCGCCTCGGGCGGCAGGTTCACCGTCTTCGAGATGGCGCCCGAGATGAACGGCTGCACCGCCGACATCATGCGGATGTGCCCCAGGTACTGGATCGACCGGGTGCCGTTCGCGGCGCGGAAAGCGCAGTCGAAGACCGGCAGGTGCTCGTCCTTCAGGCCGGGCGCGCCCTCGATCGTCTCTTCCTGATCGATGTAGTCGACGATGGCCTTCTTCTGCTGCTCGTCGTAGCCCAGCTTGGTCAGCGCCTCGCTGAGCGTGTTGTTGACGATCTTGATCATGCCGCCGCCCACCAGTCGCTTGTACTTGATGAGCGCGATGTCCGGCTCGATGCCGGTGGTGTCGCAGTCCATCATGAAGCCGATGGTGCCCGTGGGGGCGATGACGGTGGCCTGACCGTTGCGGAAGCCGTGCTCGCGGCCCACCGCGATGGCGTCGTCCCAGCTCTCGCGCGCGGCCGCCATCATGTCGGCGGGCACGAACGACGAATCGATCTTCTCGACGTGGTGGCGGTGCTTCTTCATCACGCCCAGGAACGGCTCCTCGTTCTCGGGATAGCCGTCGAAGGGACCGGTCACGTCCCGCGCGATGACGGCGCTGGTGCGGTAGGCCCAGCCGGTCATGATGGCGGTGATGGCGCCCGAGTAGGCGCGGGCCGAGGCCGAGTCGTAGGGCAGACCGCGCGACATCAGCAGCGCGCCCAGGTTCGCGAACCCCAGGCCCAGCGGCCGGAAGCGGTGCGAGTTCTCCTCGATCTTCTTGGTGGGGTAGCTGGCGTTCCCGACGATGATCTCCTGCGCCAGGATGGTCAGCTCGACCGCCTTCTTGAAGCTGTCCACGTCCAGCTCACCGGCGGCGTTCTGGAACTTGCGCAGGTTCAGCGAGGCCAGGTTGCAGGCCGAGTCGTCCAGGTACATGTACTCGGAGCACGGGTTGGAGGCGTTGATGCGGGCCGTGTTCGCCGAGGTGTGCCAGGCGTTGATGGTGGTGTCGAACTGCAGGCCGGGATCGCCGCAGGTCCAGGCGGCGTCGGCGATGCTGCGCCACAGGTCGCGCGCCTTGACCGTCTGCACGGGGCGCCCGTCACGAACGGCGCGCAGGTTGAAGTCGCGGTCCTTCTGCACGGCCTCCATGAAGTCGTCGGTGACGCGCACCGAGTTGTTCGAGTTCTGGAAGAAGACGGACTTGTAGGCCTCGCCGTCGAACGAGCCGTCGTAGCCGGCGTCGATCAGCGTCCAGGCCTTCTTCTCTTCCTTGGTCTTGCAACCGACGAACTCCTCGATGTCCGGATGGTCGACGTTGAGGATGACCATCTTGGCGGCGCGGCGGGTCTTGCCGCCCGACTTGATCACGCCCGCGAAGGCGTCGAAGCCGCGCATGAAGCTGACCGGGCCCGAGGCCGTGCCGCCGCCCTGCAACAGCTCCTTCGAGCTGCGGATCGGCGACAGGTTCGTGCCGGTGCCGCTGCCGAACTTGAACAGCATGCCCTCGGTCTTGGCCAGGGTCAGGATCGACTCCATGGTGTCGTCGACGCTGTTGATGAAGCAGGCCGAGCACTGGGGGTGCAGCTCGGAGCCGACGTTGAACCAGACGGGCGAATTGAACGACATCTTCTGCTCCACCAGCAGGTGGCGCAGCTCGGCGCGGTAGGTGTCCGCGTCCTCGGGCGTGGCGAAGTAGCCGTCCTTCAGGCCCCAGGCGGTGATGGTGTCGGCGACGCGGCTGATCAGCTGGCGCACCGACCGCTCGCGCTCGGGCGTGCCGACCGTGCCGCGGAAGTACTTCTGAACGACGACGTTGGTGGCGGTCTGGCTCCAGCTGCGGGGGACCTCGACGTCGCGCTGCTCGAACACGACCTTGCCGTTCTCGCCCGTGATGTTCGCCGTCCTCAGATCCCACGCCACGTGGGTGAAGCCGTCGTCACCCGGCTTGGTGAAGAAGCGGCGGATGGCCACCCCCGGTTTGCGAGGCTTGACCGGCGCCTTGGCGGACTTGATCGCCTCCTTGCCGGTATCCCTGGCTTCCTGTTTTGCCGCGGCGCTCACGTCGTGACGACCGTTCTTGTTGCCAGCCTTGGTCCGCACATCGTTCTTTTCAAGCATAGGAAGTCCTCCCCCGCAGCGTCGTTGTTCGGCGCGCAAAAAGCCAAGACGCGCGTGCCTTGGCGCCGTCCGTTAGACCACAAAACGCCGAAAAGCGCAACAGGTAGTGTAGTCACACATTATGACACACCATATGCAGTGGCTGAATGTGGAAAAGCAGTTGACAGCCTGTGGACGGCGGTCTGGAACTGCCCGAGATCACGTCACATTGTTCGACGCATCGGGCTGTTAACAGCCGTTTTGGCGCCGTGACGTGACGACGAGTATATGGTCACAAGCGGTCACCGGCACCCGGAAGCGGCGCTCTATTTCACGAACCGGCGCAAATCTGAGATGCTGTGGGCGGCCCGTGCTCGCCACGCACTCATCGACGCGCTCCCCGTCCGGGGGCCGGCTCACGCTGGCCATCGCTGCGGCGCTGTGCTGCGCGCTCGGTCTTGCCGGGCGGGCCGCGGCCACGCCCGGCCAGCCGGGGCCCGTGGCGCTGGTGGTGGCCAGTTGCAAAGGGGTGGCGGACGGAGCCCTGTGCACCGACCGCAACTCGTGCACGGTGGGAGACGTCTGCTTCAACGGGACCTGTATCGGGACGATCGTCGTCGACGGCACGCCCTGTACCGACGAGAACCAGTGCACGGCGAACGACCTTTGTAAGGGCGGGGTCTGCGTCGGGGTCGCGCTGGCCGACGGGACGCCCTGCACGGACGACGAGGTGTGCACCGATCCCGACACCTGCCAGGGCGCCACCTGCGTCCCCGGCCCGCTCCTGCAGTGCGACGACGGTGATCCGTGCACGCAGGACACCTGCGTGCTGGGCGACGGCTGCCACTACGACAAGATGCTGGTGTGCACCGACGCCGGGGTCGATATGACCCCGACGGATGCCTCGCCGGACGACGTCACTCCTCCCGACGCGGATGTCGATTTGCCGCCCGATGCTGGACCAGGCGAGGACGCGGTCGACGACGCCGTCGATGACGGTTCGGTGGATCTGGGCAAGATCTACCAGGCGCGCGGCGGCGCGTGCGTGTGCTCGTCGGCGGGGGCGCCGCCCTCGGCGACGGTGTTCGGGCTGCTGGTGGCGGGGGTCCTGCTGTCCCGGCGTCGCCGGCGCTGACCCCCCGGTGCGGTGACGCTTCAAAACGTCGCCCGGGACAATCCGTTCCTGGCAAGGCGAGCCCGGGGCAAACACTCGACCGGGGACGCAAGCCCCAGACGAAGAGGGCGGTTGCAGGGGAACGCCCGCCGGCTGGCCGGTTCGCCCGCCGTCTTCGACGCCAGGGCGCCCGGGGCGACGCCGCCAGCACAAAACTGGCCGTTGCCCGCCGCCGGCGTACCATCGCTTCGTGCTTCGTTTGGTCGCCGTCACCTTGCGCCTGGGGGGCGAGCTGGTCCTCGACGCCTTGACCGTGGAGGCGCGGGCGGGCGAGATCCTCCTCATCGAGGGCAACCGCGGCGCCGGCAAGACCATGCTGCTGGAGGTGGTGGCGGCGCGCCGGCAGCCGCACGGAGGAGAGGTCTGGATCGCCGACCACGACGTGACGGCGTTGCAGCGCGAGTCGCTGCCGTTCGTGCGGCGGAACATCGGCTTCGCCGAGGCGGCCCCTCTGTTTCTGTCGCGCGCCACCGTGCTGGAGAACGTGATGCTGCCGCTGGCCGCGCGCGGCGAGCCGGCGGCCTGGGCGCGCGAGGCCGCGGTGCGGGCGCTGGGCAAGGTCGGGATCGTGGGCCTGGGCGCGCACGATCCGGCGCGCCTGTCGAATGGCGCGCGCCGCCTGGCCGCCATCGCGCGTGCGCTGGCCGGGGTGCCACCGCTGGTCGTCATCGACGACCCCGGCGCTTCGTTGTCGGCCGCGGATGCGGGCGCGGTGCTGTCCGCCATGTGCGGTGCGGTCGAGGGCGGCGCCGCCGTGGTGTGCGCGTCCGCGGACGGCGCCTTCGTCGCCGCGGCCTCGGCGGCGGGGGCGCGCCGCCTGCGTCTGGACGCGGGCCGCCTGGTGCCGGGCGCCGGAACGATGGTGGCCCTGCCGGGGCGCCGCGGCCACGACCCGCTGGGCGTGCCGGTCGAGGCGTTGCTGGATCCCGAGGGGCAACTGGAGCTGGGCTCGTGAGGCCGCAACCGGCGGTGGGGGCAGCACCCCTGTCCGAACGATTCCGATGGGGCGCGCGCCTGACGGTGCAAGGGCTGCGGCGCCATCGTGGCGCTTTCTGGTTGTCGGCGGCGGCCTTCGCCTGGGCCACCGTCGCGCTGGCCGCCTGCCTGGCGCTGGCCCACGCGCCCGGCGCCGGCGGCACCGCCAGCGGTTCGGCGCAGCTGGTCGCTTTTCTGAACGACGATCTGCCCCCGGCCGACCGTGACGCGCTGGCGGTGGTGCTGCGCAAGCTGCCGGGCGTGGCCGGCGTGCGGCTGTTGCCCAGCGACGAGGCGCTGGGACGCATGCGCGCCGAGCTGGGCCCGCGGGCCGCGCTGCTGGACGGGGTCGAGGACGGTTTTCTTCCCACCACCCTGGAGATCGCCCTTCGCCCCGGCCCGCAAGGCACCGGGCGCGCGGACGAGCTGGCGTGGCGCCTGCGACGAATGGCGGGCATCTCGGACGTCGATGTGCTGCGCAACGAGGCCGACCATCGCCTGGTGACCGAGCAGGAGACGACCCGCCACCTGCGCGTGGCGCTGATGGCGGTCAGCGCGCTGCTGGCGCTGGCGGGGCTGTGGCTGGTGGCGGCGCTGGCGCGACGCCGGCGCGGCGACGCGTCCATCCTGGAAGGACTTGGATTCACGGCGTGGGCGGTGAGCGGGCCGGCGTTCATCGCCGGCGCGGCGGCCGGGGCGGGGGGCGCCTCGGTGGTGCTGGTGGGCTTGCGACTGGCTGCCCGGCTGGTGTCGGTGCCGTCGCTGGCCTCGCTGGCGGCGGCCGGGGGCCGGGGCCTGGGGGGTGGGCTCGGCCAGGCAGGCACCTGTGCGGTGGCCACCTTGATCGGCGGCGCCATCGCCTGGTGGGGCACGCGCCTTCCCCAGGCGGCGCGCGGGGGCGACCAGCTTGCGCCGGAAGCCTGAGCGGCGCGCGCGTCTGACGCCGCTCGCTGCGGTGGCGGCGGTCCTGGGCGCCGCCGGCGGGACCGCGTCCTGGGCCTCCGCGCCCGCCGGCGGCGACGATCCGGCCGCCCGCGGCGTGCAGTTGCTGCAGGCGCGAGAGGGCGCGCTCGACAGTCAGGCGGCGCTGGCGTCGGCGACGGCGCGCCGCCGCGGGCGACTGCTGTATCGGCTGCTGCTGCACGACGCCGCTGAACGTCGCAGCGGCCCAGTCCAGGTTCCCGGCGCGGAGGTGTCCGGGGGAGCGCCGCCCGGCGGGCGTGCCATCGCGCTGGCCGTCGCCGTGCTGGCCCGGGATCTCGAGGAGGCCGCCGCCTTGCGCGACGAACTGGAGCGGGTGCGGGAGGAGCGCCGTTCCGTGGCGGCGGCGGCCGACGTCATGGCGAGCAGCCCCGGCCTGCCGGAGGGGGCCGCGCCGGCCACGCTTCGGGTGCCGGTGGCCGGTTCGATCGTCACGTCCTGGGGCGTGGCCCGCGACCAGGCGACCGGCGGCTGGTCGTTCCGGACCGCCGAGGGATACGCGACCGTCCCCGGTTCCGCGGTGGTCGCGCCGGCGGAGGGACGGGTCGCGCGCGTCACCGATGATGTCGCTGGCGGACGCGCCGTCGTGCTCGCCCATCCCGGCGGGCTGACCACGGTGCTCGCAGGTCTGGCCACCGTCGCGGTGGCGCCGCGCGATCTGGTGCGGGCCGGGGGCGTGGTCGGCACGGCGGGCGCCAGGGTGCAGCTCGAGGTCTGGCGCGGTCGTACGCCCATCGATCCGGCGTCGCTGCTGGCGGCGGGGTCCGGGCGCGGCCCGAGGGCGACCGCAGCGCGCGCCCGCTGACCGCGTGTCCGCGCCAGCTCCGGGCAAGAAGCTCCGGCCCGGAAGATCCGTGTAAGATCCTCGCATCTTGCCGCCCACGAACGAAGAGAGGTCGATGTCCGAAGGTCCCGCTTCCCGCTGGCAACGCCCGGCCCGTCCGGGGCGTCGCTGGCCCACCCTGGCGCTGCTGGTCGGGGCAGCGTTCAGCGCCGGCGCCCTGTTCGCGCGCCCGGGGCTGGCGGGACGGTTCAACCCGTACCAGAAGCTGGGCGTGTTCACGAAGGTGCTGTCGTACATCGAGGGGCACTACGTGGAGGACATCTCGGAGACCGAGCTGATGTACGGGGCGGCGCGCGGGCTGACCGACGTCCTGGATCCCCACTCACGCTTCATGGATCCCGTCGAGTACGCCAAGCTGAAGGAGGAGACCGAGGGGAGCGAGGAGGTCAACGGCATCGGCATCGACGTCGAGAAGCGCAAGACCCGGCTGGTCATCATCTCTCCCATCGAAGGGTCGCCGGCCGCGCGCGCTGGTATCGAGCCCGGCGACGTCATCAAGCGGGTCGACGGCGCCGAGGTGGCGAACCTGGAGTTCGACGACGTGGTGGCGCGCATGCAAGGCCCGGCGGGGAGCGAGGTGGTGCTGGTGATCGAGCGGCGCGGGCGCGAGCAGACGTTTCGCATCCGCCGCGAGCACTACGAGCTGAAGCCGGTCGAAGGCAAGCTGATCGACGAGCTGGCCTACATCAAGATTCGCCTCTTCTCGGCCACGACCGACGCCCTGCTTGCCGAACAGCTGGAGCAGCTGGGAAAGACCACGGGCGGCCTGCGCGGCCTCATCCTCGACCTGCGCCGCAACCCCGGCGGCCTGCTGGATCAGGGCGTGAGGGTGGCGGACCGCTTCGTGGCCGACGGACTCATCGTGAAGACGGTGGGGAAGGGGGGCAAGGTCATGGACGAGTCACTGGCGCACAGCCGCGGCACCTGGCTGGGCTTTCCCATGATCGTGCTGGTCGACGGCGCCACCGCGTCGGCGGCGGAGATCGTGGCGGGCGCCCTGCAGGATCACGGGCGCGCCGTGGTGATGGGCACCCAGACCTTCGGCAAGGGTTCCGTGCAGACCATGTTCGATCTGGACGGCTGTGGCCCCAAGCCGTGCGGGCTGAAGATCACCGTCGCGCGCTACTACACGCCCAGCGGCCGTAGCATCCAGGGACAAGGCATCACGCCCAACGTGATCGTCGAGGCGACCGCGCCCCCCGCCGACCCGATGGAGGCCGACATGCCGCGCGAGCGCGACCTGCAGAAGCGGCTGAAGAACGAGCAGGGCGAGAAGCTCGCGCCCGTGAAGCGCCTCGACGACTATCAGCTACAGATGGCCCTCGACTACCTCCGCTCCTGGGCCACCTTCGCCAAACAATCCGGCAAGAAGACCTGACCCGACCGCGGGCGCCCGCGACACCTCGGGCGCCAGCTCATCCCGCGGGCCTGACCAAGTCCGTTTCGCCGCAGCGCCGCAGCCGCCGAACGCGCGGGTGCCGCCGGGCTTCGCCCGGCAGCCCGCAAGCCTCTCGGCCGTGCGTCCATGCCCAAGCGGTCGTCCCTCGCCGCAAGCCGACCCAAGGCGCCAGAAGCTGATGGCGCATGCCGAACCCGCGGGTGCTGCCGGGCTTCGCCCGGCAGCCCGCGAGCCTCTCGGCCGTGCGTCCATGCCCAAGCGGTCGTCCCTCGCCGCAAGCCGACCCAAGGCGCCAGAAGCTGATGGTGCCGCCGAACGCGCGGGTGCCGCCGGGCTTCGCCCGGCAGCCCGCAAGCCTCTCGGCCGTGCGTCCATGCCCAAGCGGTCGTCCCTCGCCGCAAGCCGACCCAAGGCGCCAGAAGCTGATGGCGCATGCCGAACGCGCGGGTGCTGCCGGGCTTCGCCCGGCAGCACCCTTCGCGGGGGATATAAAGGACCCTCCCAGGGTCCTTTTCAAAATTGATGGTAAAAGGTCCGTCCCCAACGGAGGTACCCCATGGTTGTTTGCCCGAAGTGCAGGCACAGCAATTTCGATGGCTTCGCGAACTGTTCTCGTTGTGGCGCTCCCCTGGCCGCCGGCGCGCCGGGCGCGCCTGGCTTCGCGCCGCCGGGCGGTGGCATGGCGGGCGGCGGTGCCGGTGGTGGCGGTGGCATGGACGAATATCAGCGCATGATGGCGGACCGCGCCGCCAAGCAGAAGCGCACGCGCATGATCATCCTGGCCGTGGGCGTCGTCGTGGTGGGTGGCGGTGGCTTCTGGACGATGCGCGAGCGCAAGAAGACCGCCGCCGCGCAGGCGGTGCTGGAGGCGGGCGGCCACTTCGCCGAGCGTGAGAAGGAAGAGATGGGCGCGTTCTGGAACTGCGTCATGTCCAGCGAGGTCGACATCGGAAACTTCCAGAGCGCCGACCAGATCCAGCAGCGCATCGAGAGCGCCTACTTCACCCAGCAGAAGACCTACTCCGAACACCTGACCACCGAGTGCGTGCCCAAGCTGGAGCACGGCCGCTCGGCCATGGGCGCGCTGTCCTCGGAGTTTCCGCCCGAGCTGAAGGCGCCCCTCGACAAGTACCTGACCACGTTGCCCCGGCTGCAGACCGGCCTCGAGTCCTATGCCGAGAAGGTGAAGGGGCGGGCCGCCGTCAAGGACGTCGACGCCACCATCCAGGAGGTGGGCGGCGCCTTCTCGGCCGATCCCACGCCCGAGTCGGTCGCCTTCCAGAAGTTCATGGAGTGCTCCATCCCCGATCTGGACAAGAAGAAGGACATCCAGGCGGTGCTGGAGTACCTCGCCTCGACCTGCAAGACGGACGCGGTGAAGTTCATGACCCGCGTGCGCGAGCAGTGCGGCCCGGCGCTGCAGAATATCAACAAGGACGCGAAGGTGACGCCGCCCAAGACGTTCAAGGCGTTCACGAAGAAGTTCTTCGAGGAGGATCAGCGGCAGCTTCAGGCCTGGGAGTACTGCGCCAAGCACTCGCGCAAGGGCAAGAAGGTGCTCGATCTGGAGGACTTCCTGAACGCCGCCAGCGACTACATGGAGGATCGGGCAGGCGTGGTCCAGGCTGCGCGTGACGCCGCCGGCGCCATCACGGGCAAGCCGCTCGAGGGTGGCAGCAAGAAGGCCGCGCCGGGCGCCCCGCCGCCGGGCTGATCAGGTCCGCGGCCGGGGGCCAGCGCGCCAGCCAGCCGCGCCGCCTTCGCGCAAACGGGGGGGGAACGTTCGGCGCCAGCTTTCCGGCGCGCGCCCCCCCGGCCGGCGGCGCCGCCGGTTCACAACCGGAAGGCGCGCGGCAGCAGCTCTCCCATCGTCGTCTCTTCGCAGTCGCCGGTGGGGGAGGCGAGCAGCACGGTGGCCTCCGGCGCGGTGAACTCCGCCAGCACCTGCCGGCAGGCCCCGCAGGGCGAGCCGGGCGGCGAGGTGGGCGTGACGACGGCGACGGCGCGGAGCCGCTTCGCGCCGGCCGCCACGGCCGCCGCGACGGCGTGGCGTTCCGCGCACACCGTCAGGCCGTACGACGCGTTCTCGACGTTGGTGCCGGCATGCACGCGTCCCCGCTCGTCCAGGACGGCGGCCCCCACCTGGAACTTCGAGTAGGGGGCGTGGGCGCGGGCGCGCACGGCGCGGGCCCGTGCCAGCAGGGCGCGCTTCTGCGCGGCGGTCAAGGCCAAGAGGGGCGCCCGTTTGCCGTCCGTCAAGCCCGCTCCGGCGCGGGCAGGCGGTTCACGATCTCGAAGATCAGGCGACCCAGCCCCTCCGCCGCCGCGGTGGCGGCCCGCGTGACGTCCTCGTGATGCAGCTTCTGCTGGACCACGCCCGCGGCGTGGTTGGCGACGATCGACAGCCCCAGCACGTCCAGGCCGGCGTGCCGCGCCGTGATCACCTCGTGCACCGTCGACATGCCCACCAGCCCGGCGCCCAGCACGCGCAGCATGCGCACCTCGGCGGGCGTCTCGTACGAAGGACCGGCCATGCCCGCGTACACCCCTTCGCGCAGCGGGTAGCCGAGCACCGCGGGGCCCACCTGGGCGGCCAGCGCGCGCAAGGCGGGCGCGTAGGCGTCGGTCATGTCGACGAAGCGCGGGCCGATGCGCTCGTCGTTGGGGCCGGTCAGGGGCGAGTGACCGGTCAGGTTCAGGTGATCGGAGATGAGCACGATCTCGCCGGGGCGCAGCGCCGGGTCGACGCCGCCTGCCGCGTTGGTCACGATCAGCGTGCGTGCCCCCAGCGTCGCCGCGACGCGCACGCCGAAGCCGACCTCGCTTGCCTCGTAACCCTCGTAGCCATGCACGCGGCCGCACAGGAACAGGACCTTCCGCGAGCCGATCGTCCCCACCACCACACGCCCCGGGTGGCCGGCCACGGTCGTTCCCGGCAAGCCCGGCAACGTCGCGTAAGGCGCTGACTGCCCCTTCGTCACGCGGTCGGCGACCGACGCCAGCCCCGACCCCAGCACCACCGCCACCTCGGCCCCTTCGGCGTCGATGCGCTCGGACAGCGCGGTCGCGGCCGCGCGCACGCGGTCGGTGAACGACGTGGCAACTTTCATGGGTGTTCTCCTGGGGCGGAAGATGCGGAAGGTTCGGCGCCGGATAGGGGCGCGGACGTGACGGCCGGCAAGCGGCGCAGGAAATCCAGCACGTGGCGGTCGAAGGTCTCGCGCGCCTCCAGGTTTGCCAGATGTCCCGCGCCGGACAACTCGATGAAGCGCGCGCCGGGGATGCGCTCGGCCAGCGCGCCGAGCTCGGCTGGCGGCACGATCTGATCGCGCTCTCCGGCCAGCAGCAGGGTGGGGCAGCCGATGCGGCCTGCCTCGGCCGTGCGGTCGGGACGGTCCCGCAGCGCCGCGATGCCGGCGACCACCGCCGCGGCGTCGTCCACGGCCAGCGCGCGCAAGGCCGCCACCAGCGGGGGCGGCGCGCCGGGGGCCAGCAGGCGCGGCAACGACTGCTCGAGGTAGACGTCCACACCGCTGCTGGCGATCGTCTCCAGGGCCTGGGCCCGGCCCTGGCGCGCCGCGGGCGAGTCCGCCGCGGCGCGTGTGTCGGCCAGGATCAGCGCGCGCAGCCGGTCCGGGTACGAGGCGGCGAAGGCGAAGGCGACGTAGCCTCCCATCGAGACGCCCAGCAGGGTCGCCCGGTCGATGCCCAGGCGATCCAGCAGCGCCGCCACGCTGGCGGCGATGCCGGCGATGGACAGGTGGCCCGCTTGCGGTGCGGACGCGCTTCCCGCCGCCCCGAAGCCCGGGTAGTCGACGGACACGGCGCGAAAGCCAGCCGCGACCAGCGCCGGCACGTTCGCCGACCAGTACCGCCGATCGAACGGAAAGGGAGGCAGCAAGACCACGGCCTCCCCCCGTCCTCGATCGCTGTATTCCAGCTGGAACACGACGGTTCAGCCTAACATCCGATGCGGCGCCCGACGAGTGCGCCGTGCGCGCCCCGCCGGTGCTAACGTCCGGCGGCGATGAGGGCGGAGGCGATCTTTCAGCCGTTGACGGTGCTGGCGCTGTGGACGGGGGCGGTGCTGCTGTTGACCGGCATACGCCGCACCCGCGCCGTGCAGGCCCGCCGCGTTTCGGTGCGGGACTTCCAGGTGGGGGAGGGGGCGGCGGTGCCACCGGACGTGAGCGTGACCAACCGCAACTTCATGAACCTGCTCGAGATGCCGGTGTTGTTCTACGTCGTCTCGCTCGGTTTCTACGTCGCGCACGCGCTGGACGGCGCCGTGCTGGCGCTGGCCTGGGGGTACGTGGCGCTCCGCCTGATCCATTCCGCCATCCACTTGACCTTCAATCGCGTGAGCGCGCGGTTCGCCGTCTTCGCCGCCAGCAACGTCGTGCTGCTGGTGATGTGGATCCGTTTCCTGATGCGCGTCGCCTGGGCCCGGTGACGGTAACGGCCTGCCCAGGCGGTCAAGCGATGCGTTCGAGGATCAGCGGTCGCGCGCGCGGCCGCTGCGGGCCCACCGTGAAGCTGCCTTCCAGCGCGGCGCGCACCGCCTCGAAGCGGGCCTGCTCGCTGTAGCGAATGGTGGCCAGCGGGTCGCCCCGCTCGACCGCGTCCCCCTCCTTCACCTGCAGCGTGATCCCGACGCCCGGGTCCACGCGGTCCTCCTTGCGCGCGCGCCCCGCGCCCAGGCGGGTGGCGGCGCGCCCCAGCGCGCCGGCGTCCAGCGCCGTCAGGTAGCCGGCGCGCGGGGCCCGCAGCACGGCCTGGTGTCGTGCCCGGGGCAGCCGCTGGGGTTCGTCGATCACGCGCACGTCGCCGCCCTGCAGGCGCACGCACAGGCGCAGCTTCTCCAGCCCCGCCCCCGAGCCGATCGCCGCCTCGATCTTTCGCGTTGCCTCGCCCAGGTCCCGGGCCCGCTGGCCCAGGATCAGCATCTCGGCGCCGAAGCGGACGGTCAGCGCGCGGGTGTCCGCCGGCCCGCCCCCGCGCAGCACGTCGATGGCCTCGGCCAGCTCGCAGGCGTTGCCGATGGCCTGCCCGATCGGCTGATCCATCGCCGTCAACAGCGCCACCACGCGCAGCCCCGCGCGGCTGCCCAGCGCCACCAGCGTGCGCGCCAGCTCCCGTGCCTGTGCCCGCGCGGGCAGGAAGGCACCCCGGCCCACCTTCACGTCCATCAGCAGCGCGTCGGTCCCCTCGGCGATCTTCTTAGAAAGGATGGACGAGGCGATCAGCGGAATGGACTCCACGGTGGCGGTGGCGTCGCGAAGCGCGTAAAGGATGCGATCGGCCGGGGCCAGGCGCGCGCTCTGCCCGGCCAGCACCAGGCCCGCCTTGGCCAGCACGCGCGCGAAGGCACGCGGGTCCAGGGCGGTGCGGAAGCCTGGGATCGACTCCAGCTTGTCCAGGGTGCCCCCCGTGTGTCCCAGGGCGCGGCCCGACATCATCGGGACCGGCACACCGCAGGCGGCCACCAGGGGGGCCAGACAAAGCGAGATCTTGTCGCCCACGCCGCCGGTGGAGTGCTTGTCCACCTTCACCCCGGCGATGTCGCCCAGCCGCAGGCGATCACCGGAGGCCACCATGGCGTCCAGCCAGGTGCCCAGCTCCCCCGGGGACAGTCCCCGCCATACGATCGCCATCAGCAAAGCGGCCAGCTGGTAGTCGGGCACGCGGCCCGTGGCGGCGCCCGAGATCAAGGCGCGGATGGCGTCGTCGTCCAGAACCCCGCCGTCCCGCTTGCGTGCGATCCAGGTGGTGACGGGAAGCGGTGCCGTCGTGCCGGACGCTCTCCCGCGCCCCGCTCGGACTTTGTGTGACGGCGGCGTCCTCACGGGCGCCGCCCCTGGCCCGACAACGGCGCCTTCACGCGCGAATGCTCTCCCAGAAGCTGGTGCCGTGCGCCAGCGCGGGCGCCCCCAGCGCGGCTGCCACCGTCTGTCCCAGATCGGCGAACGACGGCCGATCGCCGAGCGCCGCCGTCTGCACGCCGGGCCCGAAGGCCAGCAAGGGAACGCGCTCGCGGGTGTGATCCGTCCCGGGTGTGGTGGGATCGTTGCCGTGATCGGCGGTGATGAAGACGGTGTCGCCGGGGCGCAGCCGCGCCTGCAGGGCGGGCAGCCAGGCGTCCAGCCGTTCCAGGGCGCGCGCGAAGCCCGGGCAGTCGTTGCGGTGACCATACAGGCTGTCGAAGTCGACCAGGTTGACGAACAACAGGCCGGAGCGCATGCGGTCCAGCGCCTCCAGCGTCAGCCGCATTCCGTCCTCGTTGCCTTCGCTGTGCAGCGATTCCCCCACGCCCCGGCCCGCGAAGATGTCACTGATCTTGCCGACGCCCACGACGGGCACGCCCGCGCCCGTCAGGACGTCACACAAGGTTGGCTGCGGCGGCACCGCCGCGAAGTCCCGCCGGTTGTAGGTGCGGCGGAAGGCGCCCGGGCTGCCCACGAAGGGCCGGGCGATCACCCGTCCGATGCGCTCGCGGTCGGCCAGCTTTCGGGCCTCCAGGCAGATGCGGTACAGCTCCGGCAGCGGCACCACGTCCTCGTGCGCGGCCAGCTGCAGCACCGAGTCCGCCGACGTGTAGAGGATCAGCGAGCCGGTGCGCAGATGCTCGGGACCCAGCTCGTCCAGGATGGCCGTGCCCGAGGCCGGCTTGTTTCCCAGCAGTGGGCGCCCCGCCGCCTGGGCCAGCGGCTGCGTGATCCGCGGCGGGAAACCATCGGGGAACGTGGTGAAGCCCTGGGCGGTGACCAGGCCGGCCATCTCCCAGTGCCCGGTGATGGTGTCCTTGCCGTTCGACACCTCGCGCATGGCCCCCCAGGCGCCGCGCGGCGCGTTCACGCTCGCCACGCCCTGAATGGCGGTGACGTTGCCCAGCCCCAGCGCGCCCAGGTTCGGCAGGTGCAGTCCGTGCTGGCGCCGCGCCAGGTTCCCCAGCGTGTCGGCGCCGGCGTCCCCGTAGTCCGCCGCATCCGCCGCCCCGCCGCAACCGACCCCGTCGGCCACGATGACGATGGCCCGCCCGGGGGCGCTTCGTGCTGGTCCCGCGTCGCGGCGGCCGGCGGTCGCCGTCGCCGTGTCGGGCGTCGCGCCCGGCGCTTCCGGATCAGGCAAATTCGGGCTCATCGGCGTAGTTCTCGAACTTCGTGTACTCGCGGATGAACGTCACCTTGACCGACCCGGTGGCGCCATTGCGGTGCTTGCCCACGATGATCTCCGAGGTGGACGTGGGCGTACTGCTGACGCCGCCGTCCCCCTGATCCTCGCGGTGGATGAACAGGATCATGTCGGCGTCCTGCTCGATGGCGCCCGACTCGCGCAGGTCGGACAGCTTCGGCTTGCCCTCGCGCTTCTCCACCTCGCGGTTCAGCTGCGACACGGCGATGATGGGCACCTTCAGATCCTTGGCCAGCGCCTTCAGGCCCCGCGAGATCTCCGCGATCTCCTGCTGGCGATTCTCGTCCTTCTTGCCGCCGCCGCCGCGCGCCAGCTGCAAGTAGTCGACGACGATCAGCCCCAGCGGCGGCTGCGGCGGACGTCCGTCCGGCGTGGGGCCCAGCGGGGGGAAGTAGCGGTTGTCGCCGCGGAAGCGCCGCGCCTTGGCCCGGATCTCCATGATCGAGATGGCGGAGGAGTCATCGATCAGGATGGGCGCTTCGGCCAGGCTCTTGCTGGCGGGGTGGATCTTGTTCTTCCAGTCCGAGTACTCGAGGAACCCGCGCTTGATCTTCCCCGAGTCGATGCGCGCCTCGGCGGCCAGCATGCGCTCCATCAGCTCGTACTTCGACATCTCAAGGGAAAAGATGAGCACCGGGATCTTGCGCATGGCCGCGTGCACGGCGACGTTGATGGCCCACGAGGTCTTCCCGCCGCCGGGGCGGGCCGCCACGATGATCAGGTTCTCGCGCTGCAACCCGGCGGTCAGCTCGTCCAGCTTGGTGAAGCCCGTGGGAACACCGGTCACGGCCTTTCTTTCGGCGGCCCGCACCTCGATGTTGTGCAGGACCTCCTCCATGATGTCGGGCGCGGCCGAGTAGGTCTCTCGGCGGTTCTGCTGGGCCACCTTGAAGACCTGCGTCTCCGCCTCGTCCAGGAACTCCTCGAACTGACCGAAGTCGCCGTAGGCGCGCGACTGGATCTCGGCGCAGGCGGCGATGAGGCGCCGCAGCGTGGCCTTCTCCTTCACCAGCCGGGCGTAGTGGTTGACGTTCTCCGCCGTGGGGACGTTGTTGTAGAGGGCCAGCAGGTACGCCTCGCCCCCTTCCAGCCGCGCGATCATGCCGCGCACCCGCAGCTCGTCGGCCAGGGCCACCAGATCCAGCGGCTGCCGCCGCTTGTCGATGGCCAGCATCGCCTCGAACACCTCGCGGTGGGCGGGCAGGAAGAAGTCGTCGATCTGCAGCGCCATCGCCACCTCGTCGAAGACGCTGGGCTTGATCAGGACGCCGCCCAGCACGGCCCGCTCTGCCTCCAGGTTGTGCGGGGGTGAGCGACTGGAGACCGGCTGGGACGAGACGACTTCGAGCATGGCGGACATCGGATTTTACGCGCTCCCCGCGCGAACGCGCCGAGCATCGAACATCGCCGTGAAAATTATCTGCGGCGCAGGCGACCGCGGTCCCGAAACGCGAAACGCGCGGTCGCGAACGGCCGGAGAGCCGTCACGCGCCGCGCGCTCGGGAGCACGACCGCGAAGGTCGCTCGCGCTCGGGCTGACCTGTTACGCTTCCTTCTTGACGACCCACACCTTCAGGGTGGCGGTCACGCCGTGCGCCAGCTTGGCCGTCACCTCGGACAGGCCCAGCGTCTTGATGGGCTCGTCCAGGACCAGCTTCTTCGAGTCGACGGCGACGCCCTTCTCCCGGTAGGCCTCCGCGATGTCCTTGGCCGTGACCGAACCGTACATCTTGTCCTCTTCGCCCACCGCCACCGCGATCGAGACGCTGACCTGGTTGAGGCGGTCGGCCTCGGCCTGGGCGTCCTTCTGCAGCTTGGCGTTGCGGGCGGCGATGACGCGCTTCTCGTGGGCCACGCGGGCCACGTCGGCCTTGGTCGCCGTCACGGCCAGGCCCTGCGGGATCAAGTAGTTGCGCCCGTAGCCCGGCTTGACCGTCACCACCTCCCCGGACTTGCCGAGGTTCTCCAGGTCTTCACGCAGGATGACTTGCATGGCTTACGCTCCCGTCACGGCGAAGGGCATCAACGCGATCATGCGCGCGCGGCGGATGGCCGTGGCGATCTCGCGCTGGTGCTTCGCGCAGTTGCCCGAAATCCGCCGCGGCACCAGCTTGCCACGATCGGTGATGAAGTACTTCAGCAGGGCCTGGTCCTTGTAGTCGATCTTCAGGCCGTCGTCGCCGCAGAACTTGCACTGCTTGCGGCGTCCCATCGAACGCTTCTTGTCGCCCCGATCGTCCGCGCCCGCGGCGGCGCCTCGTCGTTCTTCTCGTTCCATTGACATGATCTCGTTCTCCGTCGCTTAGAGGGGGCCGTCGTTGTCGCTGCCGAACACAGCTTCTTCGAAGTCGAACGCGCCGTCTTCGTCGTCGCCGAAGACCGCGCGCAGATCCGCCTGACCGGTGGCGATCTCTTCCTCGTCGGGCCGCGGGGTGGCGGCCTTGGCGAACGTCTCGTCCGTCACCTCGCTGGTGCGCGACGCCGGATCGACGTTCTCGGCGATCTTCACCGAGTAGGCGCGGATGACCGAGTCGGTGAGGCGCAGGTTGCGCTCGACCTCTTCCACCAGCCCGGCCGTGCCCAGGTACGAGAAGAAGAGGTACATCCCCTTCATCTGCTTCTGGACCTCGTAGGCGAGCTTCCGCTTGCCCCAGTTCTCCACCTTCAACAGCGTGCCGCCGCCCGTCTCGATGACGCCGCGGATCTTGGTGTTGACCGCGCCCACCGCCTCGTTGGCGATGTCGGGGCGCAGGATGTAGATGGTCTCGTACTCGCGCTTGCGTCCGGGAATGTCCCGGCTCGATCCGTACCGTGCTTCTGCCATTTGCTATCTCCCTTTGGACGTGAGGCCCGCGGCGTGCGCCGGGGCAAGGAGAAGGAACATCACCCGACCATTCAGGTGGCGTCCCCCTTGGGGTCAATCTTCTTGCCGTTGAATCGGTTCATCGCCACCGCCAGACCGTCGGTGATGATGCAGGCGGCCGCCTCGGCGGCGCGCCCGTAGAACTCCGCTGCCGCCGCGCGCTCGGTGGGATCGAAGCCCCCCAGCACGTGGCTGGAAGCGTCGCGACCGGCCGTAGGACGGCCGATCCCCATGCGCACCCGGTTGAAGTCGGCGCTGCCCCACTCGGCCAGGATCGAGCGGACGCCGTTGTTGCCGCCATGCCCGCCGCCGGCGCCCAGCTTCAGCCGGCCGAACGGCAGATCGAGATCGTCGTGCACGACCACGGTCTGCTTCGGTTCGACCTTCCAGAAGCTGGCCACCCGCACCACGGGCTGGCCGCTGACGTTCATGTACTCCATGGGCTTGCACAGAAGGACCCGCTCCGCGCCGATGCGCGTCTCGGCGATCTCCGCGCCCCACTTGGCGCGCCCCGCGGGGGCGCCCGTCCGCTGGGCCAGGAGATCGACGACCTGGAACCCGACGTTGTGGCGCGTGTTCGCGTATTCCGCGCCTGGATTTCCCAGGCCCACCAGCAGCCACACGTCGGGTTCTCCGTGGTCGAAGCGGGGAAGCGACTACTTCTTCTTCTCCTCCTTCTTGGGAGCGGCCGCGGCCTTGTCGCCGCCCTTGGCAGCTCCACCGGCCGCCGCGCCGGCGGCCGCCTTGTCGCCACCGGCCGCCGCGTCCGCCGCGGGCGCCGCGCCCTCGGCGGGAGCCGCCTCGGTCTCGACCTTCTCGGCCTTGGGCGCCACCACCGACGCCACCGCTTCCTTGCCCTCGATCATCGCGCGGACGCCGTTCGCCAGCTTCAGATCGCTGACGTGGACGGCCTCGCCGATGTTCAGCCCGCTGACGTCCACCTCGATCTTGGTGGGGATGGCGGCCGGCTTCGCCGCCACCGACAGCACGTGCATGCTCTGGTGCAGCTGTCCGCCGTTGACGACGCCCAGCGCCTTGCCGACCAGCACCAGCGGCACCGTCACGTGAACCTCGTCGTTCAGATCGACGCGCAGGAAGTCGACATGGACCAGCATCTGCGAGATGGGATCGATCTGCGCGTCCTTGATCATCGCCGTCACGTCCTCGGTGCCGGCGTCGCCCTTCAGCGACAGGGTGAACACGGTGTTGCGCCGCTTGTCCTTGTCCAGCGCCTTCACCAGCAGGCGTCCGTCGAACGAGACGGCAACGGGCGTGGAGCGCCGCCCGTACAGAACGCCGGGGACCTGGCCCGCCGCGCGCACCTTGTGAGCGCCGCCCTTGCCGCGCTGCTGCCTCACCTGGGCGTCGACCTTCGCGAAATTCAAACCCGTGTCCATGTCCATTTCCTTTTTCGTGGAGCTATCGGTTTCCCGTTGACGTTGAAATGCGAACCGAAAATCAAATGAAGAGCGAGCTGATCGAATCGCCGTGGTGAATGCGCTTCACCGCCTCGCCCAGCAGGCGCGCCACCGACAGGATCCGCACCTTGGGGCAATCCTTCACGGCGGCCCGCGGCGTCACCGTGTCGGTGATGATCAGCTCCTTCAGCGGGGAGGCCATGATCCGCTCGAGGGCGGGATCCGACAGCACGCCGTGGCTGGCGCAGGCGAACACCGCGCGCGCGCCCTGGTTCATCACGGCCTGCGCCGCGGCGCACAGCGTCCCGGCCGTGTCCACCATGTCGTCGACGATGATGGCGTCGCGCCCGCGCACGTCGCCGATGATGTTCACCACCTCGCTGACGTTCGGCGCGGGCCGCCGCTTGTCGATGATGGCCAGGCCGCCGCCCAGCCGCTTCGAGTAGGCCCGGGCGCGCTCGACGCCGCCGGCGTCCGGCGAGACGATCACCGCCTCGCTGGTGAACTGGCTGCGCATGTACTCCATCAGCACCGGCATCCCATACAGATGATCGACCGGGATGTTGAAGAATCCCTGGATCTGACCGGCGTGCAGATCGATCGCCAGCACGCGGTCGACGCCGGCCGCGGTCAGCAGATCGGCCACCAGGCGGGCGCTGATCGGGGTGCGGGGCTTGCTCTTGCGATCCTGGCGGGCGTAGCCGAAGTAAGGGACGACGGCGACGATGGTGCCGGCCGACGCGCGCTTCAGCGCGTCGATCATGACCAGCAGCTCCATCAGGTTGTCGTTGACCGGCGCGCAGGTCGGCTGCACCACGAAGCAGGTCACGCCCCGGACGTTCTCCTTGATCTCGACGTAAATCTCGCCGTCCGCGAACCGGGTCACCTCGGCGTCGCCCAGCGGAATGTCGACGTAACGGCAGATCGACTGCGCCAGCTCGCGGTTGGCGTTGCCGCTGAATATGGTCAAGGCTTTGAGCACGATTCTCCGGGGCTGACAGGCGACGGGACGGACTTCACGGCGAAGAAGAAGAGGAAGAAGAAGAGAAGACGAGAGCACGGCCGCCACAGGACGGCCCAAGGTAAGGGCGCGGGATACTGCCATCGCCCCCCTCGTCCGTCAATGCCACGCCCCCGTCACCGGGCCCCGTCCCGAAGCCCCTGGCGGGACAACGCGCGGCGCCAGCGGGGCCGCGTCGGGACAGCGCGGATCCGCTGCTTTTCAAGGGGTCCGCGTTTTTTCACTGAAGCTTTCTCGAGCTGCGAATTGTGACCCCTCCGACAAAACCCAAGCGGGAAAACGGCCGGAAAGAGTTGACAAATCTTTTCTATTCCACGAAACTGCCCCGGCCGGAAAAACCTACCCGGGGAGGTTCAGCGTGTTCAAAGTAAAATTGTCTTCGAATTTCTTCATTTCACTGACTGCGATAGTCGCACTAGGAGTAGCCGGTTGCGGCGGCTCCGGTACATCTAACGGAACTGGCGGCAAAGGTGGCACAGCCGGCGGCTCCGTGGGAGGCAAAGGCGGCTCAGGCGCCGTGGGCGGCGCCGGCGCGATTGGCGGCAAGGGCGGCTCGGGCGGCGGCACCGGCGGTGTCGGTGGCGGCATCGGCGGCTCGGTTGGCGGCGGCACCGTGACCGGTGGCGCTGGCGGCGGTGGCACCGGTGGCGGCACCGGGGGCATTGGCGGCGGCGGTGTGGGCGGCGGGAACCCCTGCGGCGAGACGGTCGTCTGCGTCGCGGGCGCGTTCCGTTGCAACAGCGGCGCTCCGCAGAGCTGCCAGACCGATCCGGTCACCGGCTGCCCGTTCTGGGGCACGACCCCCAGCCAGCCCGACAAGTGCAGCGCGAACCAGACCTGCGACGCTGCCACGGGCACCTGCAAGTGCAACAACGACCCGGCGTGCGGTACTCCTCCGATGGCGGGCGACTTCTGCCCGACGATCGGCGGCGCCACCCACTCCACCTGTAACCAGGGCGTGGACGGCTGCTTCACCGTGACCGCCGGCGCGGCCTGCGCTGCGGGCACGACCTGCCAGACGGCCTCGACCGGCACCATCGTGACGCCGGGCGCGGCTTGCGGCTGCGCTCCTCCTCTCAGCGATGAGAGCGGCGCCACGGTCCCGCTGAACGGCACGGGCTGCACCATGGCCCAGGCCACCGCGGGCGAGCGTCGCGGCTCCAAGGCCGACGACGCGGTCCTGACCTGCAAGGCGACGGGCGCGGGTGGCTGCTACACGTGGCAGATCACCACCAGCTGCGGCAGCCAGCAGCTGACGGGCGGCACCGACCCGGTCACCTCGCTCCCGGCCTGCGTCTGCAAGGCGCCGGCGGTTGCGGGCCAGTACTACGTCGATCCGGATCCGGAGATGTCGACGTTCATGACGGGCCAGCCGACGGGCGCCCAGTTCCCGGCCGCTTGCCGCTTCCGCACGCTGACCACCGCGTTCAAGCAGACCACGCCGGCCGTGACCCAGGTCATCGCGCAGCACACGACGTCCAGCAACGTCCACTTCAAGACCAAAGCCGGCTCGCCGGGCGTCAGCAACTGCAACGCCCCGAACTCGTGCGAGATCTTCCCGATGGACATCCCGGCGGGCGTGCACGTCTACACCAGCGATCAGGGCAGCTTCAACCCGCTGCACTACGTGATCGACGTCGACGCGACCACCACGGCCGGCTACGCCGTTCGTCTGGGCGACAAGGCCTCTCTCGAGGGCTACACCATCGACGCGAGCGCCACCAACGGCTCGGGCGTGAACGCCGGCGCCGGCGTCATCGCCGTCGTGGCCAGCCCCATCACGGGCAGCTGGACCAGCACCCCGGCGGTCGCCCAGGTGACCGGTCGCCTGAACCAGGTCCTCATCCTCACCAAGACGGCCGGTACGGGCGGTCCTGGTGTGCCTACGGCCACCAATCAGACCGCTCTGCTCGTTCAGGGTCAGTCCGCTTGGCAGGCTGACTTCCTGTCCATCGTGGGCGGCGCCGGCACGGGCCGTGGCATCGTCCTCGACCACGCCACGGATCCGGTTGCCGGCACGACGGCCAGCCTGGTGGCGACGCACCTGAACGTGAACCTGACGGGTGGCACGGGCCAGACCAACATCGAGCTGGGCACCAATGGCGTCAGCAACGGCGTCAACAGCACCGCCGGCTCGGTTGCCGCCGACGCGGGGAACATCCTGACGGTCACGAACGACGCGACCATCGACGGCGCGGCGTCTCTGACCCCGCACAACCTCCACGTCGGCGCCCTTGGCGTTGGCGTTCACGTGTTCAACGGCACCGCGACGGTCACGGGTGTCGACGTGCTGGCGAGCACCACGGGTGGCTTCACCGGCTACCTGATCGAGCAGTCCAACAGCCCGGCGGCCATGGGCGTGAACATCAACCAGGGCAGCATCACGGGCGCGGGCACCACGTCGCCCGGTACGGGCATCATCGCCAACGGTGGTCTGGTGACCGTGAACGGCACCCACATCTCGGGTGTCACGGGCTGGACCGGCGTCAGCATCATGCAGCCGGCGACGCCGGTCTCCACGGGCGTCATGGCGGTCGCTTCGGCCGGCAACGTCACGCTGACGGGCACCACGGCCGCTCCGACGCTGATCGACGTCGTCACGCCGCTGGGCAACCAGACGGCGGTGGCGGGCATCGTGGTCGGAACGGGCACCGAGAACACGATCGTCAACGTCACGGCTCCTGCGGCGAACACCGCGGTGCCGCGCCTGACGATCAGCGACAACACGAAGGTGACGAATTACGTGGACGGAATCGTCGTCAACAACGGTCACGTCGTCTCGACGGGCACCAACGTGATGTCGACCGCCAACCTGCGTGATGGTCTGCAGGTCTTCTCGTCGCTGGCCCTGGCCGGCACGGATCCCAACGATCCGCTCGCTCGCGTGCTGGTCACCGGCGCGTCCTTCACGAACAACGGCCGCGCGGGCGTCCTGATTCGTGGTGTCGTCCCCGTGGCTCTCGACACGGTCAAGATCACCGGCAACGGTACCCCGATCGCGAACAGCGCCATCACGGCGTTCCCGAACGGCACGGGCGGCATCGACGTGCAGCGCAGCCAGATCAACGGCAACACGGGCTTCCTCGTGACGCTGCAGAACAGCTCGATCAGCGGCAACACCGGTTGCGGTATCACGCTGTCGGGCGGCGATCTGGATCAGGTCGGCGGCACGGGCCCGCGGATCTGCGGCCTTGGCACCACTGACACGCCGGGCGGCGCCACGGGGCCCTTCTCGGGTGTGTTCGGCGGCAGCAGCGCGGTCGGCGGGAAGGTCTCCGCCGTCGTGAAGAACAACCACGTCCAGAACAACTCGGGCGTTGGCGTGTACGTGACCGAGGCCCGCGACGTCGATCCGACCCTGTCGGCCGGCGCTGACGACGTGACCGAGGTCAGCCTCCAGAACAACCTGGTGACCGGCAACCTGACGTCGGTTCCCTCTTCGGGTCAGGAGCCTGTCGCGGGCGGCATCTACTTCGCGCCCAGCGATGCGACGAACGCCGCCTGCACGGGTGGGACCTGCGTCACCTCTGGCCTGAACAACGTCCTGACGGCCAACGACATCGGCTGCTCGGACACCGCCACCGTCGCGAACGCCGGCACCATCCTCACGCCGGTCTACGTGAAGAACCACGCGGCGACCGCTTGCACCCGCGTCCGGATGTCGAGCTTCCTCGGCAACACGGTCGCCTGCAACGGCCGCGCTCAGCTGTCCTTCGGCATCCCGCAGCGGACCAGCACGTCCGCCTCGGGTTCGTCGCCGGACGGCGATTGGGACATCGGCAGCGACGGCAGCATCGTCGGTGTCGACCTGACCCAGCGTTGCGCGGCGGCTGCTTCGCCGAACACGCTGGCCGGGTACAGCGCGAACGCGTCGAACCTGGGTCTGGCCATTCCTGGCACGGACCTGAACGCCCAGGGCCAGAGCCTGATTCACGTCAGCGCTTACGGTCTGAAGTGGAACTCGGGCACCATCATCCCGGGCGCCGATTACTCGGCCGCTCTCGGTGCCTCGCCTCAGGGCAACAACGACTCGACCACGTGGGGCGTCTGCCCCGGTGGCGCGCCGACGACCTGCCCGGTCGCGCTGCAGTAGGCGACGTCTGACAGCACGGGCGCAAGCTCGTAAGTAGGAACTCGAAAGGCCCGGAGCGGAAACGCTCCGGGCCTTTTTGTATTTCCGGTGTCGCACTCGGGGCAGTTGCCTGCGACGCGCTGGCGGTGCGCCCGGCGCCTTCAAGCCCCCGGGCCTACGCACCGATACTGACGGCGTGGACCCTCGGACCCGCATCGCCCGCAGCTTCTGCCTCGCCCTTTGCGCCCTCTCCGTCGCTTGCGGTGGCGCGACGGGAGCCGGTCCCGGCAGCGGCGGCGACGCCGGGGGTGGAAGCGCGGGTGGGGCCGGCCCGGATCCGGGAACCGGGGGCTTCTCCGGAACGTCGACGGGTGGAACGTCCGCCGGCGGGGGCCACGGCGGCCAGGCCGGCGGCACGGCCGGCACGGCCGGAGCGCCGTCCGGGGGACAGGGCGGCAGCCACTGCCCATCCCCGGAGGTCTGCGACCCCGCGGCGCGCGCCTGCAGCGCGGACGGCGCGCCGCAGGTCTGCGGCACGGGTGCCGACGGTTGTCCTACCTGGGTCGCCGCGGATCCCTGTGGCGCCCATCAGACCTGCGCGGCCGGGGCTTGCGTATGCGCGGACGACCTCCGCTGCGGCCAGCCGCCGATGGAGGGAGACTTCTGTTCGGCCGACGACCCCACCCTGTTCGGTCACTGCGCCGCCGACGCCAACGGCTGCGTGTTCGTGGCGGCCGCTGACAACGCCTGCGGGTCGGGGCAGAGCTGCCAGGTTCCGGGCGTCGTCGCGACCGGCACCGCTTGCGGCTGCCCCGCAGACGGCCCCTCGGTGGGGAAGGGGTGCGCCGCCGCTGGGCCAGGCGCTACCTTCGCCGACACGACGGGCAACGCCATCCTGATCTGCCAGCAGGTCGGAGCGTGCATGCTGTGGAAGGTTTCGCTCGACTGCGCCAGCCAGCATCTGACCGCCGGCACGGCCCAGGGCGCGAACGTCTGCGTCTGCAAGGCGGCCGCCGTCGATTCGGTCTATGTCGATCCGGCCCCGGCGCCGTCGTCCTTGCTGACCGGCGCGCCCACGGGCGCGGCCCAGCCGGCCGCCTGCCGGCTGTCCAGCCTGGCCGCCGCCTTCGACCGTGTGGCCGCCAACCCGGCGGTGACCCGCGTCGTGGTTCAACATGACGACTTCAGCACGACGCCCGCGGTCCGCCTCGCCACCAGCGCAACCCTGGCGGTTCCCGCGGGCGTGCACCTGGTGGCGGGAAATACCACCGCTCCCACGCCCGGCCGTTACTTCATAGACGTCGCGGGCAACGCTGCCCCGCAGCCGGCCGTCACGCTGGGCGACGGCGCCTCGCTGGTGGGGTTCACCATCGACGCGGGCGGCGCGACGGGCAGCGCCACCGCCGGCACCAACGTCACCGCCCTGGTGGCGTGCGCCCCTGCCGTGGCCCAGGGGGCGACGCTGGACCACGTCTCCCTCAGCGGTCGCACCAGCCAGACCGGCATCTCCGTGGCTGGGGGATGCACGCTGGCCGTCACCAGCAGCAGCGTCGCCGGCACCGGCGTCGGCGTCTCGCTGGGCGGCGGCACGGCGACCTTCACCGACCTCACCATCGCGCTCACCGATCCGGGCGCCAGCGGCAGCGTGGTGGGCGTGCTGGCGACCGCGGGCACGGCCACGTTCGCCGACACCGTCATCGAGGGGGCGGGCCACTTCAGCGGCGGGCAGCTGGCGGGCACCGCGAACGTCACCTTCCTGGCCACCGGCCCAGGGCTGGCCCAGATCATGACCAGCCTCCCGGCGACGTCGGCCGACCTCTCCAGCGGCCTGCGCATCTTGTCCGGCGCCGGCGCCGCGAAGGCCACCGTACAGGGGCCCGTCCAGATCACCGGCTTCGCCACCGGCATCACCGCAGAAGACGGCAGCCTGAACGCTGACGGCGGCCTGGTGGTCAGCGGAAATCGCGGTGACGGCATCCAGCTGCTCGGTCAGACCGCCGGTCCGTCGATCCAGCTCAGCGCAGTGTCCATTCACGACAACGGTGGCAAGGGCCTGGTGGTGCGCACCCTGGTTCCGGTGACCGTCACCGCCGCTACGGTGAGCCACAACGGCGTGGACGGCATCGATCTGCAGCGGACGCAGCCGGCCTCGGTGGTGCTGGCAGCGCAGTTCTCCCTGTCGGGCAGCACGGTCTCGGGCAACGGCGGTCGCGGGATCGCGCTCAGCGGACAGGGAACGGGAACGGGCTCCCAGGCGGGCGGCAAGGTCGGCGCCACGCTGACGGGCAACACGTTCGCCATGAACGGCGCCGCGGGCGTGTACGTGACCGAGGCGCCCGACGCCATCGACGGTGACGACACCACCGAGCTGTGGTTCAGCGACAACGACGTGGGCGGCAACCTGTTCGCCACGACGCCGGGGTCCGCCTCGGGGCTGGCCGGCGGTCTGTACTTCGCCAGCAGCGACGCCAGCACGCACGTCCAGCTGCGCGCCTTCGCGCGCAACCGTGTTCACGGCAACGGCCGCGCCGAGATCGGCTTCGATCTGCAACAGGCGGACGGGACCCCCTGGAACCTGAGCGCGATGGCGGCCGATGCCGCGGCGCTGTGCAGCGACGGCGCCGGCTCCAGCTACGTCTACTGCTACAACAACTTCCCCGGCGACTATGCGATCGCCACCGCCAGCGCCGGCGTGCACGTCAGCGTGAAGGGCATGCATTTTCAGGAGGCGCCTGCGCTGGCGGGCATGGACTTCTCGCCCACCATCCCCACGACGGAGATCAACTCGTTTTGCGCGCCCCAGGCTTGCCAGTAGGCCGGCCAGCCTGACCCTCGTCGGGGCGAGTGTTCCGCGCCGCCGGCCGGTGCGTTATCCTGCGCCGCTGAGATGGCACAGCTGGAAGGGACGAAGAGGGGACCTGGGCCTGGCCTCGATCTCGGCGACCTGCCACCGCGACGGCGTGACGGAGCAGCGCGCGCGCGGCCAGCGCCCGCCGGCAAGCGGCCGCTCTCCAGGCCGAGGTGCGTCCTCCTGTGGCTCTCGTTGCTGGCGCCGCTGTGGGCGCTGTCCCCGACGGTGGCGCGCGCCGACGGGCCGATGGCGCGCTATCAGGGGATGCACCCGCTGTCTCCGCATCAGGGCGCCTTCTGCTACATCGACGCGTTTCACATGCACCGCGTTCCGCCGCCCGACCAGCGCGTTTATCTGGTGCTGAAGGACGGCACCAACGTCTTCATCGGCGATCCGGTGGCCCTCGGCTACGACGGTCCGAAGTTCGGATACTTCGGACCCCATCCCCTGGCCATCGCCGATGCGCAGGGGCTGCCGCCGACCTTCTGTTACATCAGTGGTCCGCACTATCACGCCGCCCCCCAGCCGCCGTCGCCGTCGCTGGTCGAGAAGGACGGCGTGACCTGGTATCTGGGCGCTCTGCCGCCGCCCGCCGACCCCGGCCGCGTCTGGATCAACGAGGTGCACCCCATCGCCAGTTACGTGCCCCCCAAGGTCGACGTCAGCATGGCCCCCCCCGGCTATCACCCTTTCCCCTACGGGTTGCCCGCGACGGCGCCCGTGCCGCCCAGCCCCGCCGCGCCGAAAGCCAAGCCTGCGGCCGGTCCTGGCCGTGCGGCGGCGCCCCGGCCCGGGCAGCCGCCGCCGGCCGCGGCGCCCCGTGTTCCCAGCGCGGCCGGAGGACATCCATGACCTACGACCAGGCTTCCCTCGCTTCGGCGCCCCGCCTCTCCGCCAGACCGCTCACGCTGGCGCTGGCCCTGTTGCTGCCGTTGCTGGCGTGCCGTCACTCCCACGTGTCGGGGACCGCCAGCACGGACGCCGTCCTGGCGGCCTTCAAGGACGGCGGCTTCGACGTCACCCTGATGAACGTCGTCGAGCCCGACGCCTGGACGGCCGAGCACTGCGTCTCGGGCAAGATCTCGGAGCTGGAGGTGCTGGTCTGCGAGTTCAAGACCGACGAGGGGCTGGCCGGCGGATCGGACGAGGTCCGGCGCGGCTGGGACGCCGTGAACGTGGACACCGGCGTCGTGCTGCACAACGGCCGCACCATGCTGGCCATCGCCGACCGGGCGAAGCACGATCCCAGCGGCCGCGCCATCGCCCGCATGCTGAACGCCTTCCGCGCCTTGCCCTGAGCCGGCGGGGCGCTGCGCGTCTGTCGCTCACGCGCCTCAGAGATCGATCTGGGCGAGCAGGAACTTCATGTTGCTCTCGTCGATGACGTGCAACGAAGGCCGCGTCTCGGGCGGGAACATGCCGGGCACCTGGCCGTAGCGGCTGCGCTCGACCAGCAGGAAGGCGCGCCGGCCCCGGTGGTGATCGACCCAGGCCTTCAGGTTCTCGACGTTGCGGTCTCCCAGGAACACCGTGCGCTCGTCCTTGGGGCCCTCGTAGATCTCGTTCGCGGTGTAGAAGTTTTCGCCCCGCCAGTACATCTGCCACACCAGCAGCCGCTCGGCGGGCGAGCGGCGCGTCTGGTAGTACGTCGCGATCAGGTGCTTCTGCGACCAGTAGGCGGCCGTGGCGGGCATGTACCGATCCAGCAGGTAGTACGTGAACGCCACCGCCAGCAGGGCCAGACCGACCGCGCCGCCCCGCCGGGCCCGGCGCCAGCAGAACAGGACGGTCGCCAGCGCGAAGGCCGCGCCGAATCCCAGCAGCGCGCCGCGGAAGTCCAGCGCCTCGGGCCAGGGCCGCCCCTTCGGCGCGTTGATGTAGTCGTACGAGAACAACCAGATGAAGCGCTGGGCCGCGTTCTTGGCGGCGACCAGATCGATGGTCACGGCCGCCCAGACGCCGGCACCCAGGATGGCGGTCAGCGCGGCCACGCGCGTGGTGCGGCGGGAAAGGAAATCGTCGATGGTCAGCGCGATGATGATCGCCAGCCCGGGCACCGCCGGCAGCACGTAGTGATGGAACTTCGTCACCGACAGTGACACCAGCGTGTACGCCGCCACGAACCAGATCGCGCCGAACCAGAACAGCGCCTGTCGGGTCTCGCCGCGGACGGGGCGCATGGCGGCGGTGGCCAGCGCCGCCGGCGCCAGCCCGATCCAGGGCAGGAAGCCGTACCCGAGCTCGCGCAGGAAGTATTCGAACGTGCCGCGATCGCCGTGCCGGCCGGTCACCAGCCGGCGCCAGTGGTTGTCGCCGTACAGCTCGTCCCAGAAGGGGAAGCCGTGCCGCACCAGCATGGCGTGGTGCCACGGCACGGCCACCACCGCGCAGGCGACGAACGCCAGGATCAGCCCGGTGCCGATCTCCTCGCGCCGCAGCCGCTTCCAGTTCCAGGTGAACCCCAGATAGATCAGGAAGATCAGCACGGGCAGACCCAGGCCGGCCAGCCCCTTGGCCAGCATGGCCAGCCCGCACAGCACGGCCGCCAGCAGCAGGTAGAAAGGGGACTTTCGGCGCAGGCGCGCCGACCAGCGCAACACCCCCGCAAAGCCGACGAAGTAGGGCGCCATCACCAGCGTGCCGGGAATGCTGAAGTGCCGGCTGCCCACATGAATGGGCCACGCCAGCTGGAAGCAGTTGACGACCAGCTGGGGCAGGGTCGAGACCACGAACAGGCCGGCCGCCAGGTAGGCGAGCGGGTGGTGCGGCCACGACAGCCCCCGCCACGCCCGTCGGGGCAGCCCGGCCTCCTGGTGGCCGCCCCGGCCGGAGTCCGGATCGCTGTCGGGGTCAAAGAAAGCGAGAAAACCGAGCGCCAGCGCCATCGTCATCGGCCCCACGAAGGCCATGTCGGTCATGGCCTGGCGGGCCACCAGGAAGTACAGCGGCGAGGTGGCCAGGATCAGCGCGCTCAGCACGCCGGCCCGGCGCCCCGCGAAGCGTGACACGCACAGGTACAGCCCCCAGATCCCCAGCACCCCCATCAGGCAGAAGGGCAGCCGCAGCGCCCACTCGGCGCGGGTGCCCAGGGCGATCGCCCCGGGCGCGGCGCTGGCGACCCCGAACAGGCGCAAGAACAGGCTCATGATCCAGAACGAGAGCACCGGCTTCGACCAGAAGTGGTCGGCGTCGATGGGCGCCCCTGGCCACCACAGGCTGATGTAGTCGTGGCGGACCGCCATCTGGCGCGCCACCTCGCCGTAGTGGGTCTCCCACGGGTCGGACAGGCCATAGGTGCCCGCCAGCGGCACGTACAGCAGCAGCCCCAGCAGGATGACGCCCAGGTTCATCTGCGCGTCGGAAAAGCGGTGGAAGAAGCCGCCGGGCAAGGCGGGATCACGACCAGCGGGACGACGACGGGCGGGCGCGACGGACGGGTCCACGGAGGGGGCCATGCTATTCGGCGGGCAACGGCACTTCAATGCCGCCGCCGGGCCGCGAACGCCGCCGCGTGCGCGCCGCCCGCGCCCTCGCCTGTCGGCGCGTCCCCGATGGGGTACTATGTCTGGCCTTTATGGCGGCGCGCCTTTCCCACACCGACGATCGCGGCCAGGTTCGCATGGTCGACGTCGGGGCGAAGCCCGAGACGGCGCGCCTGGCCACCGCGAGCGCGGCGGTGCGCATGTCGCCCGCCACGCTGGCGCTGGTCACCGGGGCCGGGGCGAACGGCGCGCCCAAGGGCGACGTGCTGGCGACCGCCCGAATTGCCGCCATCGCCGCCCTGAAGCGGACGGCCGACTGGATACCCCTCTGCCATCCGGTGCGGGTGGTAGGGACGCAGGTGTCCCTGACCCCCACCCCCGAGCTGCCCGGCATCGCCATACGCGTCACCGTGCGGGCCTTCGATCGGACCGGGGTGGAGATGGAGGCGATGGTGGGCGCCAGCGCCGCCGCGCTGACCATTTATGACATGGTGAAGGGCGTGGAACGTGGGGTAGAGATCCTGGGGGTCCGCCTGGAAGAGAAGAGCGGCGGCCGGTCCGGGACCTGGCTGCGCAAAGGCAAGTCCGGGCGCAAGGACAGCGCCGTCACCCCTTCACCCCGGACAGCATCGAAGGACTCACTGGTTTCCAAGCAGAGAAAGAGAAGCTGAGACATGTCGACCATGGAGCACGTGAAGGTTTGCATCATCGGCGCCGGTCCGGCCGGGTTCACCTCGGCCATCTACACGGCGCGCGCCAACCTGGAACCAGTGATGTTCGAGGGCGGTGGCGCCGTGGTCGAACCGCTGACGTTGCCCGGCGGGCAGCTGATGATCACCACCGAGGTGGAGAACTATCCCGGCTTCCCCAAGGGGGTGCAGGGACCCGAGCTGATGACCCTGTTCAAGGAGCAGGCCGAGCGCTTCGGGACGCGCGTCCGCACCGCCGACGTCACGGATGTCGACCTGTCGTCGCGACCCTTTCACGTCACCGCCAGCGACGGCGAGCTGCTGGCGGACGCCGTCATCATCTCGACCGGCGCATCGGCCAAGTGGATCGGTCTCGAGTCCGAGAGGAAGTTCCAGAACTACGGCGTGTCAGCCTGCGCCACCTGTGACGGCGCGCTGTTCCGGGGCCGCGAGCTGATCGTGGTGGGCGGAGGCGACACGGCCATGGAGGAGGCGAACTTCCTCTCCCGCTTCGCCACCAAGGTCAGCATCGTGCATCGTCGCGACGAGTTCCGCGCCTCGAAGATCATGCTGGACCGGGCCCACCACAACCCGAAGATCGAGTTCATCACCAACACGGTGGTGGACGAGATCCTGGGCGACCTGCCCCGGCCGGGCGTCACCGGCGTGCGGCTGCGCGACACCCGCACGGGCGACACCCGCGAGATGAAGATCGGCGGCGTGTTCGTGGCCATCGGTCACGAGCCCAACTCCCAGATCTTCCGCGGCAAGCTGCGCATGGACCCGAGCGGCTACCTGATCACCAAGCCCGGGTCGACCGCCACGGACATTCCCGGGGTCTTCGCCTGCGGCGACGTGGCCGATCACGTCTACCGCCAGGCGATCACGGCGGCGGGGACGGGCTGCATGGCCGCCATCGACGCCGAGCGGTTCCTCTCGCACGACACGAGTGGCATAATCCCCGTGTGACCGCAGACGGCAGCGACGACACCACGCCCGGGCCGGGCGGTCCGCCCCAGCCCGCTTCCCCCCTGGCCGTGGCGGAGACCTCCTCGGTCGCGAACCCCGGCGACGTCGCGGAGCTGCTGGCGAAGATCCACATCTTCGCCGGCCTGCAGCCGGCGTATCTGCGCCGCATCGCCGCCGTCGGCATCCGCGAGCGCCACGCCGCCGGCGCCACCGTGTTCGCCGAAGGCACCGCGGGCGATCGGATGTATCTGATCCTCAGCGGCGCCGTGCGCATCAGCCGCCAGGTCCCCGGAATGGGAGAAGAGGCGCTGGCGGTGCTGCGGGCCGGAAACTACTTCGGCGAGATGTCGCTGGTCGACGACTCGCCCCGCAGCGCCGACGCCAAGGCGCACGAGGCGACCGAGCTGCTGGTGCTGAAGAAGGACGATCTCGAGGACCTGCTGTTCGTGGACCGCGACCTGGCCTACGACCTGCTGTGGAACTTCGTCCGCACCCTGACCAACCGCCTGCGCGACACGAACGACAAGATGACGTTCCTGGCCGTGACGAATAGATTCTAATCTACTTCGGGACCCTGAGAGGGTCCCGAACCCCCCGCGATGAGCTCCGCGCAGCAAAGCTGCGCTGCGCTCGACGCGGGATCTACTTCGGGACCCTGAGAGGGTCCCGCGCCCCCCGCGATGAGCTCCGCGCAGCAAAGCTGCGCTGCGCTCGACGCGGGATCTACTTCGGGACCCTGAGAGGGTCCCGAACCCCCCGCGATGAGCTCCGCGCAGCAAAGCTGCGCTGCGCTCGACGCGGGATCTACTTCGGGACCCTGAGAGGGTCCCGAACCCCCCGCTCGACGCGATTCTGCCGAGTCGTAGGCGCGGGGCGGCGGTCAGGACTGGCGGATGCGGGTGGCCTGGTGGTGGCTGATGACCCGTTCCAGCCAGGCGTTGAGCGGGTTGTGGGGGACGGGGTGGCGCGCCGGCTGGCTGTCCAGGATCTCGCGCTCGATCGCCTCTTCCACGGCGCGGGCGAAGGCGGCGTCCCGGCAGTACAGGTTCACCTCCTCGTAGGCGCCGTGGGACAGGGGCGTGAAGTTCGCCGACCCGATGTCGACGTGCAGCCCGTCGACCACGATCGCCTTCCCGTGCACCATGCGCGGGTGCAGGAAGATGCGGAGGTTCTCCGGGCTGTTCGTGCGGCGCAGCAGCTCGTGGCAGGTGCGCAGGTTCAGATCCCCCAGCACGTTGGCCCGCTCCGAGGTCAACAGGGTGACCAGCACGCCGCGCTCGATGGCCTGGACCAGCGCCTCGGCGCAGGCCCGATCGCCCAGGTACGCCATCTCGATGGTCAGCCGCTCCCGCGCGCTGGCGATCAGGCGCAGCCGCTGCTCGCGCAGCGAATCGTCACCGTCCGCCGCCGAGAACGAGTGCAAGAGATAGTCGAACGGTCGCTGGGCGTCGAACGGGGCCCGCCCCTCGTAACGATCGGCCAGCCGTGCCGCCGCCTCGCGTCCCGCCAGCTCGACCATGAAGTCGACGTTCGCCCACCGCGAGTCGTCGCCGATGCCCATGCCGCCCAGGATCACCAGCTGGTCGTCGAACACCCACAGCTTCGAGTGGTCGAAGCGCTTGTCGTCGCAGCTGACGGTGATGTTCGGGTGCTGCAGCAGCGCGTCCGCGTGGGGGCTGGGGTTCTGGCGCAGCGAACCCCAGCGCCGGTAGGCGGCCATCAGAAACCAGGTCTGCAGCCGGGTGCCCAGACCGATGCGCTTGTGGAAGAAGCTCTGCTTCGCCCCCTCCAGGTACTCGTAGTGCATCCCGACGCGGTCCTTCAGGATGGTGATGCGCACGCCGCGCTCGGCCGCCCGCAGCAGCGCCTGCGCCACCGTCCCGCCCGTGTCGTCGTCGCGCCAGCTGAAGCAGCGCAGGTAGATGGTCGCGCGCGCCTCGTCGATCCGGCGCAGGATGCGCTCGAAGGCGATCTCGCCTCCGGCCAGCAGACTGATGTCGACGGCTGGGTCAGGAGCCTGTGACGCGGCGGGACGAACGGCCATCGGGGCCAACGTCCTTAGCACACCGTTGCCGTCCCCGACAAAACTGCTGGCGGGGGCGGGCGTCAGCGGGCCACTTCCGTCAGCCAGCGGCGGTAACGCTCGTAAAAGGAACGCTTTTCCTCGCGGCTGAGCGGAAGCCAGGCCAGCGCGGCGTAACCCGACAACCAGGCGAACATGACGTCGAAGGCCCTGCCCCGGGCCAGCGCCAGCGCGGCCAAGGTCGAGACCAGGGCCAGCCCGACCAGCACCTTCACCCACGCCTGCATGCGGCGCGCCCCCTTGTGGGTCATGTAGGGGATGGGCAACAGCCCCATCACCGCCAGCACGGGGATCAGGATGGCGCCCAGGGGCAACCCGACGTCCAAATGGTCTCCGAACCAGCGCGACAGCACGAAGGCCATCGCCAGGTAGCCGCTGACGGTGCGAGGCAGGCCGCAGTACATCAGCGGGTCCCCCAGCGTGGCCACCGTGAACATCGCCTGGCGGATGGTGGCGCACGCCACCACCGCCCCCAGCAGCGCCACGCCCAGTCCCCGGTGGCCGGCGCCCGCGTACACCGCGTACACGATGATTCCCGGAACGATCGCCTGCACGAAGTGATCGGTGGCGGTGTCGAACTCGCTGCCGAAGCGGTTCGAGGTCCTGGTGGCCCGGGCCACCGGCCCGTCCAGCGCATCGCCCAGCAGGTAACCGGCCAGCAGTGCGTAGCCCGCGTAGGCGGGCTGGCCGGCGAACACGTAATGGATGGCCATCACGCCACCCATGACGTTCACCAGCGTGAACAGGTCCTTCAGTCCGAACGGGCCGACGCTCAGTCGCAAGGCGGGCAACCTAGCAGAGGTCCCGCGAGCGGGACAACCGGCCGTGCCGCGCCGAGATCGCTGCGTCCTTTCCCACCGGTCACCGTCTTCTCATCAGGAAAGGAGATCGAGCATGAGTGACCCCAACGCAGAGCAGATCAGGAACGCGGTCCGAGAGCATTATGGCAAGGTGGCGGAGGCCGATGCGCCCGGCTGCGCCCCGGGATGTTGCGGCGCTGGACCGGCGTCCAGCCTGCGCCTGGGCTATTCCGAGCAGGACCTGGCGGCGGTGCCCGCGGGGGCGGACCTGGGGCTGGGCTGCGGCAACCCCCAGGCCATCGCCGACCTGCGGCCGGGACAGACGGTGATCGACCTGGGCAGCGGCGCTGGCTTCGACTGCTTCCTGGCGGCCGGGCGGGTGGGGCCGGAGGGCAAGGTCATCGGCGTGGACATGACGCCGGCCATGGTCACGAAGGCGCGCCTGAACGCGAGCAAGGCCGGCGTGCGGGGGGTCGAGTTCCGGCTGGGAGAGATCGAGCATCTGCCCGTCGCGGACGGGACCGCGGACGTCATACTCTCGAACTGCGTGATCAACCTGGTGCCCGACAAGCAGGCGGCCTTTCGCGAGGCCTGGCGCGCCCTGAAGCCGGGCGGGCGGCTGGCCATCTCGGACGTGGTGGCGCTGGGGCCGCTCCCCGACGGGCTTCAACGCCAGGTGGCCGCGCTGACGGGCTGCATCTCGGGTGCCTCACCGGTCGAGGAGCTGCGGGCCGCCCTGTCCCGGGTGGGCTTCGTCGAGGTCCGCATCGACGTGAAGGGCGAGAGCCGGGAGTTCATCCGCGACTGGATGCCCGGCTCGGGCGCGGAGAATCACATCGCCTCGGCGGCCATCCAGGCCACCAAACCCGAGGACAGCAAGGCCGAGGGACAGGCCTGTTGCGGTCCGAACTGCTGCGCCAGCTGAGGGCACCACGTGATTCCGTCCAGCGCGCAGGGGGTGTGGCAGGAGATCGAGCGTCACCTGAGGCCCTTCGTGGTCCGGCGGCTGTCCCATCCGGAGGATGCGGGCGACGTCATGCAGGAGATCTATCTGAGGATCCAGGCAGGCATCGGCGGCCTGCGCGACACGGAGCGGTTCGGGGCCTGGGTCTATCAGGTCGCGCGCCACGCGCTGGCCGACCATGGCCGCTCGCAAGCGCGCCACCATCCTGCCGCGTCTTCGCGCGCCGAGCCGGCTGGCGCTCTGTTGTACCCGGCCGGGGAGGAGGGGGACGCGGCGCAGGAGCTGGCCCGCTACATGGCCGTCTTCGTGGCCGCGTTGCCGTCGCCCTATCGAGAGGCCATCACGCTCACCGAGCTGCAGGGGATGGCCCAGAAGGACGCCGCCGCGCTGCTGGGGATCTCGCCTTCGGGCATGAAGTCGCGCGTGCAGCGCGGCCGGCGGCAGCTGCAGCAGCTTCTGCGGGCCTGTTGCGAGATTGCGCTGGACCAGCGCGGTCGGGTCATGTCGTTCGAGAGGCGGCAGGACGGACGCGTGCCGCCCACGTGCTGCCCGGCCCTCGAGGGCTGCGACTGCTGAGGCCCGGCCCAGCGGGCCTCAGCCGGGCAGTTGACACCCTCGATCGCCTCACCTTATGGTCGTCCCCCCATTTCACACCATGCCCTTGGAAAGATGGTTTCGACGGCCCGGGCCTGGCTTCCCGCCGGACACGCATGGCCGCAAGCGGTGAACGCGGGGACCGGCGCGCCGGCGGACGATCCGGCCGGAACGGGCCCGAGCGCCGGCAGCCCGATCGAGCCGTCTCCGGCCGGTCCGGGCGCGGCGGCTGACCGGTCACGGCTGGCCGGGGCGGGTCAAGATCGTTCGCCGCCCGGCCCCGAGGCCGAGGGACCCGAGATCAGGAAGCGCGTGGCCGACGGGCTGGGGGCGCTGGCCGCGCTGGTTGACCCGGCCCTCACGGCGGCCGTGCGCCGGGCCCGTCAGGCCTGGGATCAGGCGGACGCGCTGGTCGTGTTCGACGACCAGTCGCTGGCCCAGGTCGCCGCGCTCAGGCGCTGGCTGCTCGCGCGCGCCGGCGGAACCCCCGGCCAGGCCGCCGCCGGCGCGCTCGAGGGTTTGCTGGCCCTGGACGGGGCCATGGCCTTGATTCGCCTGTTCGAGCGCCGCCTGGCGGCCTTGTTGCGTCTGCAGCTGCGCTCGCCGGAGCCCGAGCTGCTTCCCCGGGGGCGGCCCTTCCTCGATCTGGCGGCGGCGCTGCGCGAGGCGGAGCAGGCGTGGCGATGACACGCGCGCGCTGGGGCCTGGGCGCGGTGGTGACGGTCGCGACGGTGATCGTCGGCGGCAAGGCGTTCGCGGCGTACGTGGCCGCGGGCTCGACGGTGGGGGTGGTTGCCCTGCTCGTGCTGCTTGCCGTCATGGCCGTCGGCCTGGTCAGCCTGGCGCGGGCACGCTGGCAGCTGGCGCGCGAGCTGCTGGCGCTGTCGGCGGCGCCGCCCGCCGGCCCGTTGCTGGCGGCGCGCCGGCGACAGCTGGAGGAGCTGGCGGCGCGCCACGTCCCGCCGGACCTGGACGCGCTGGCGGCGACCGCCGCCGCCGCCGAGAACGAGCGGGGCTATGCGGGACGTTACCTGGTGGCCACCACGGTGCTGGTCGGCCTGGTGGGGACCTTCGGCGGCCTGATGGAGGCGATGGGCCGGCTGCCGTCGCTGCTGACTAGCGAGGGGAGCGGCACGCTGGCCTTGCTGGCCGGGCCGCTGTCGGGCCTGCAGGTGACGTTCGGGACCAGTCTGGTGGCCATCATGATCACGCTGGCCCTGAGCCTGGTTCAGGGCGACGTGACGCTGCACCAGGAGCGCCTGCTGGCGCTGCTGGACGAGCGCACCCGCCATCTGTTGATACCGGCCCTGTGGCCGCCCGCCGAGAGCGCCGCCGAGCGAAGCGCGCGCGAACTGTCGGCGTTGCGGTCCGAGCTGGCGTCGTCGTTCGCGGCGGCGACCGCGGGCAGCGCCGCCCAGCTGACCGGCATCGTGCGGGGCGAGCTGCAACGCCTGATCACCGACGTCAGCGCCGAGCTGCGCGCCAGCGCCGCCTCCCAGACGAAGGCGGTCGCCGACGCCGCCCGCGCGATGACCGACGCCGTGGAGAAGACCACCAGGGTGTTGACGAGCGAAGCACGAGAAGGGCGGGCCGGGCTGGCCGCCCTGGGCCAGCAAGTGGCGAGCGACGTGTCCGCCAGCCTGGCGAAGAGCGGCCAGGCCGCGACGCTGTTGCTGGAGCAGAGCGCGACCGGGCTGACCGGGGCGGTGCAAAGCGCGACCGGCGCGTTCGAACAGGGGGCGGCCCGGATGACCGAGGCCGTGCGCGCCGCAGCCGCCACGCTGACCGACGTCACCGGGGAGGCCTCGCGCGAGCTGCAGGCCAACCTGGGGCGCACGCAAGCGGCGGTGTCGGCGGAGCTGGGGGCCGCCATCCAGGCGTCGGCGGCCGCCCTGTCGACGGCGGTGCAGGCGGGGCAGGACGCCTTCGTGTCGGCGGCGACGGAATCGCGGGCTGTCCTGACCGCGGCCGCGGCGGAGTCGACGCGCACGCTGGCGACCGCGGCGACCGAGCTGAAGACCGCGCTGGCGGCCGCTGCGCTGGACTCGACGCGGACCCTGGCGTCGGCGGCGACCGAGCTGAAGACGGCCCTCACGGATTCCATGGGGGTCCTGGTGACCGCCGCCGGCGAATCGAACGAGGCGGTGACCGGCGCCGCCGCGGCCATGGCGCGGAGCCTGGCGGAGCAGGGCGCCGCCGCACGGGCGGAGGGCGAGCGCGTGGCGCGCGCCCTGGAGGCGTCCGCCTCGGCGACCGCCGAGGCGGCGCGTGCCGAGGCCGAGCGGGTCGCCCGCGCCCTGGAGGCGTCCGCCTCGACCAGCGCCGACGCCGCCCGCGCCGCCGTCGGCGAGCTGGTGACGGCCACGCAGGCCGAGCTCGGTCGGGCCATGACGGCCACCGCGGAGCAGGGGCGGGCCCTGCAGGCGGCGCTGGCCGAGGAGATGGGCAGGGTCACCACCCAGGTCACCACCAGCATCGAGGCGCAACGCGCGTCGGCGCAGGCGGCGGCGTCGTCGCTGGAGCAGGTCTCGGCGTCGGTGCTCACCCGGCTGGGAGAGCTGGGCGGCGGCGTCAGTCAGCGGCTCGACGACGCGGCGGCGGCGCTGGCCACCGCCGCCGGTGACGTCCGCGAAGCGCTGGGCACGCTGTCTCCCACGCTGGGCCGGTTGAGCGCCGAGCTGGAAGCGTTGATGCGCGAGGTGGCGCTGCTGGCGGCGCGCGCCGACGGGCAGGACTCGACCGAGACCGTGGGGTCGATCCTGGACGAGCTGTCGCGACTGGCCGAGGACGTCGAGAAGCTGGTGGCCGCTGCGGCCTCGTCGTCGCTGCCCGTCGCGCCGCCGCCGGCCATGGAGGCGGCGCCGGCCGTCGAGGAGGGCGACGCATGAGGCGCGGCGGCCGGCGTGACCTGTTTCCGCTGAACGTCTGGCCGCCATTCGTCGACGCGCTGGCGCTGGTGGTGGCGGCCTTCGTGCTGTTGATGGCGATCGCGCTGGTGGCGCAGAAGGCGCTGGCGACCCGCATGCGCGAGCGCGAGCAGGAGGTCGCGGCCCTGCGAACGGATCGCGATCGCCTGGTGCGCAAAATGAGCGCGCTGGGCGCGACCGGAATGGTCGAGATCGAGGACGGGAAGGTGATCTTGCAGGGCGAGGTGCTGTTCGACTCGGGCTCGGACGAGCTGCGTCCGGCGGGCCGCGAGTTCTTGCTGCGCCTGGCGCCGCAGCTGTCGGGCGTGCTGCGCGCGGAGGGCGATCTGATGGTGCTGGTGGGCGGGCACACGGACGACAAGCTGATCCGCAGCAACGCGCGCTTCGCGTCGAACTGGGAGCTGTCCACGGCGCGCGCGACGGCGGTGACGCGCGTGCTGATGGGCGGCGGCGTGCCGGCGCGGCAGATCGTCGCCGCCGGCTTCGGCGCCGAGCACCCCCGCACCCCCAACACCGACGACGCTGCCCGCCGCCGCAACCGCCGCATCGAGGTGCTGCTGGTCCCGATCCACGCGGTGGCGTCGCGATGACGGACCCCCGCCCGCCGGCGACCACGCTGGACGCCGGGCGGCTGGCGGGGCCGCTGCGCCGTCTGGCGACCCGCACCGCGAACGCCGTGGCAGCGGAAGACCTGACACCCGCCGTGAACGCACTCCGGACGTTCGTGCAGCGGCCGTCGCCCGCGAATTTCCTGGCGGCCACGCGCTGCTTGCGCGCGGCGGCGCGGCATCAGAAGCTGGCGCGGCTGACCAGCGTGGCGGCGCCGCGCCGGAGCGCCGAGCACCTGGCCGTCATCGTGCGGGCCGCCGGGCTTCCGCCCGAGCACCAGGCGCTGCTGGCGCGCTTGCCGGCGGACGCGGGGACCTATCGACGCTTCGCCGTCATCGCCCAGCTGCTGACCGCCCACCGCCTGCTGTCCGACAGCGCCGAGGCGACGCACCAGGATCTTCAAGATCACCTGGGCCAGCCTGCGCCGCGAGCCTCCTCATCGGAGCGCCGCCGTCGCCGGCGGTAGACCCGGCCTCCCTGGCCGTCTGCGCGCCGGCCCCCGACCCACCGGGCGTCATCCGCCCGCAACGTCCGTGCATGTCCCTGTGTTTCCGTTCCCCGTGCCGACGCAACTGGCGCCCGCGGGGTTGACGCAACCGGGAGAGGTGGCGCAGGCCGCGGCCACGCAGCCCGCCTTTGCCCACTTCTGCTGGTACATGCTCAGCATGCTCTGATTGTCCACGAACGTGCTGCAAGCGGCACCACATCCCGTCAGCTTCGCTGGCACCGCCTTCGCGCACGACGAGTTGCCGCTGCCCATCGCCTTCGCGTTGCACGACTTCGCGCTCAGGACCGCGGCTTCGTAGGCGACCGCGAGCTGCGCGCAGGTCTCTGCACCGCTGGGGTCGCCGCCGTTCTGCGCGCTGTCGCCCGAGTCGGGGGCTCCTCCCGCGCCGGAGGAGGGCGGTAACGGAGCGGCTTGCCCACCCGAGCCAGCGGGCGGGAGTGCGGTGCCTCCTGAGCCCGGCGCGATCGGGCCGCCCCCCGCGCCGGGCGACGCGGCAGCGCCGCCGCTGGCGGCTCTGCCCCCGGTTCCTGTTCCTACCATCCCTCCCGAACCGGCCGTCACGGGAACGGCGCCGCCCGAACCCGACCCTGTGACAGGGGTGCCCCCCGAAGCGACGGGATTGACCACGGGGGCGGTTCCCCCGCCGGTTCCGGGGTTCGCCGGTTGTCCGATCTTTTCACCGCCCCCGCCGGAACCAGACGGTGCGGGCATCGTGGAGCCGCCGGTCGTCGTCGCGCCGCCGGTACCCGGCGGTCGGGTCGTTGTAGGGCCTCCCGTGCCCGCGACGGCCCCGGGGGACGTCGCGTTCGTGCCGCCTGCGCCTGCCCCTGTCCCCGGCGCGCCGCCAGAGCTGGCACTGGGAGCAGGAGAGGTTCCCGTCGTACCGCCCGGGCCGCTCGCCGCCGGAGAGATCCCCGCCGAGCCGCCCGGGGCCGCGTTCGCGCCCGTCGCGCTCCCCATCTCCCCGCCCGTCGCCGCAGCAACCGGGCTGGCGCCGCCGCGACCTCGGCTGAGGCCACCCTCGAAGCTGCCGCCCATCCCGGGCGCGTTACCTCCGAACGGCTCGACGGATTGATCGTTACAGCCTGGTGCCAAGATCGTCCCGCCGGACAGCACGCCTGCGCACGCTAACGTTATGAAACGGCTGACATACGCTGCGGGTCGCTGAGATGGCACCCGCTGGCGCTCATCAATCGTCATGCCAGCGCGCGAGCGGGAGATGGCCTGGCCCGACCATCTCGTCCGGCTGCTGATCGCCGCTCGCCCAAGCCTTTCATCCAGGCGGCGATGCGGGTGGCGGTAGCGAGGGCGCGCTCTCTGCGACGAGGCCGTCGGTCTAGGCCTACTTCTAGGCCCACTTCTAGGCCTTCTTCTAGACCTTCTTGGACAGCGGGGGCAGACGGACGGCCGCACGGCCGTTGTGAAAGGCGATTCGAAACTCGACGCCGGTCAGTCCCCACCCGTTGACCAGCTCCTCGCGCTTCCAGCGCAGGGCGCGCACGAAGCGGTCGGCGTCCAGGTTCGTGATCGGTTCCCGGCACGCCGTCCGCAGCTTCACGAACTCTGAAAACAGCGCGCGATACTCGGCGTCCAGCTGCTCGTTGACCGGCGGGGCGGGCAAGGCCATCGCGTCGGGCGCGTCTGTCTCGAAGAAGGTCGAGGGGATGGTGGTGGTGCCGGGGGGGTCGGCGGTCGTCAGCGCCGTGGTCTCGCGCGGCGGAAAGGGCGGCGGGCCCCCCGCTGCTGGATGCGGCGCCGTGACCTCGCCCGCAGGCGGGATCGCCATCAGCAGGTTCGCCGCTGCCGGGGCAGCGACCGGCACGGTCGCGTTGGAAAATTCACTGCCCACCTCGATGGGCACCGCCGGCAAGCGGGCCACGTCGCCCGCTGGCGAGCGAGGTGCCGGCGCGGCGGCATCCGTCGGGGCGGGCACCAGCTCGACGACCGGAGAGCGACGCTTCATCAATCGCGCTGCGCCGGTCGACACCAGGGCCAGGAAGAAGGGACCCAGGAAGCGCAACCGTGACGGCTCGCCGGGCACGCCCTGCAGCACCAGCTTCAGCGGGGTCTGGCCGGCGCCCAGCTCCATGACCACCGTCCCGCCCTCCGGGTGCGACACGCCGCCCAGCGAGATCTCGCTGGCGCCCAGCGCCACCCGGGCCGTCAATCCCAGGGCGCGCACCCGGGACGAGAACGATGACAGATCGAGCGGTTGGTCGACGGCCACCGCGCCGCGCAGCTCGCGGGAGCGCTCGCGCGGTTCGACCGCCACGATGGCGGCGACGTGAATGTCACCGCGCCAGACCTGCATGCGCACGCCCGTCTGTCCCATGGGCAGCGGCGGACCGCCGTCCGGGATGCGCAGCATCGTCTGCGGGGACCCTTCGGCGCCGGCCGGGCCCCCCGGGCGTGGGACCTGGGCTATCTCGATCAGCTCGCTCGCGTGAGGCCGGAAGGCCAGCTCGTCGCTGGTGAGATCGCGGATGGTTTGCACATCGGTGGCCACCGCCACTTCCAGGCGAGGGAGCTGCGCCAGCGTCTCGGCGCGCGCCCTCACCGTGGCGGAGGTCTCGCGCACCTTCGCGTCCAGGTCGGCCGCCAGCGAGGCGACGTGCGGTGACTGGGGCCCCAGCGTTCCGGCAGCGGTCCAGGCCAGCGCGCAGGCCAGGCCGGCAGCGGCGACGCCCGAGCTGGCCGTCACGGCCCCTCAGCTCCCCGGGGCACGCCGAACTTGTCGGTCCCCAGTCCGGGCCCGTTGCCGCGCGGGACGGAGAGGGCGACGCTGTTGGCGCCCGCATGGATCACCACGGTCTGGGTGACCGGCTGGCTGCTGTTCTCGCCCCACGCCCGCACCGTGTACTTGCCGGGGGGCAGGCTGCGGAAGCTGAACTGGCCGTCCGGGGACGTGACCGCGTAGTGGGCGGAGCCCACCACCACCACGTGGGCCATCATGTTCGAGTGCAGGTTGCACCCGAGCCGGATCAGGCCCTCCTTCTCGAAGACGACCTCGCGCGCCTCGCCGTTCTTGAAGATGCCGAGGTCGAACGCCTTGGCCGGCGAGACAGAGAAGACGTTGTGGTACACGGGATCGAAGTTGGGAAACACCACCGTCGAGCCAACCGGCACGGCCAGCAGGCGCGGGGCGAACTGCCGATCGCGCTGCTCCATGATCCGCTTCTTCGGCTTGCGGGCCGCGGTCTTGCCGCCCACCCGGTCCAGCGTGATGACGCCCAACATGCCGCCGCCGTCCCCGGTCAACTTGCCCGTGAGAGAGGCGCGGGCCTCCTTCCGCGACTCTTCCTCGTCTTCGGATGTCCCCACCGCCACCTTCGGCTGGGGCGGGCTGTCCTTCGGCATCTGCACCAGCGCGGTGGTGATGCGCTCGGGCGCGCCCTCGCGGAAGAGCAAGGCCACCGCGTCGAGGCGCCCGGCGGGAAGCTGGCGCTCCGCGGCGCTGAACAGCTGCTCGGCGTACGTGCGCTGCCCGCGAACACGCGCCTTGATGGCGGTGTCGAGGAGGTCGGCGGGGCCGGCCTGTCCGTCGGTTCGCAGGGCGGAGGCGAGTTCCTGCGCCTGGCGAGCCAGCGCCGGATCATGTTGCATCGCCGCCGCCGGAGGGGGCGACACGATCTGCGGCTTCAGCGGGCCCAGCGCCCCCAACAGCTCGCCCTTCTCGGCGGCCGGGACGTTCAGCTTCACCAGGGCGTAGGTGAGGTCCTCCACCAGCGCGTCGAACTCTTCGTCGACGATCTGCAGGCCGGCGTGCGTGGTGCGCATGTCGCGACCCGCATAGTCGACCTTGGCGCCCGTCGCCTGGGAGACGAACTGGATCAGCAGCCCGCGCAATCGCGTCAGATCGGTGTTGATGAATCGCCCGTTGATCCGCTTGTCGGCGGCCACGCGCTCCAGGAAGACGTCGACGACGGCGGACACCGCTGGCGCCCCTCCCAGCCGCTCGAACAACGTGCCCCCGCGGGCCCGGGCGGCCGGCGGTGCGGGCGGGCGGCCCGACTGCGCCGGGGCGGCGACGGCCGGCGGATGCTCAGGTGTGGTCGTTCCGCAGGCCGCCAGCGCGGCCAGCCCGGCAACCAGGATCCACTCATTGCGTGTGCTCACTCGGTTCTGTCTCCGTTTCATTTGCCCCTCGCCCTTTTCCAAGTGCCGTTGCGAATCAACCACCCTTCGACCGATTCGCGCCCAACTTGACGCGCCGACAGAAGGGAGACCTAACGCGATCGCGCATTCCAGAATTTCGCCGGAGGATCGGCGCCACCGTCGACGGGGCGAAGCGGGTACGCTGGATGAACCAACGGGCCGGCCCCGCCGCCGCCGCGACGGCCGCTACAACGTCTGCAGGAAGGCCACCAGGTCGCTCTTTTCCTGGGCCGAGAGGCCGATGGCGAACCTTCCGTCGTAGAACGCCACGACGGCGTTCAGATCGGCGGCGGACCCGTTGTGGAAGTAGGGAGCGCGACCGGACAGGGCCCGCAGGATGGGGCCCTTGAAGCGGCCAATGTCCTTCCACTTTCCAGTAATCAGCGCACGGCCGGGATCGGTCGTCTGGATGGTCTCACCCGTCTCCGTCCGCTGCAGTGTGTAGAGGGGCATGTCGGTGGTGCGACGGGTCGCATCGGTCAGGCCGATGTCCAGCGGCGCCGGGATCGAGTGATTTCCCGCGCTCGGCGTGTCGTGACAGGTGGTGCAGGTGCCGTTCAGGGTGGGAACGGCGAGGTCGTCGTTGAGGCCCTTCACGCCGGTGATGACGATGCGCTTGGTGTTGAACAGCGCCTGCCCGCGAGCGACGGTGGCGCGCGCCGCCTCGGTGCCCGAGCCCACCCGGTTGGTCCAGGCGTCGTACGCATGGAAGACCACCGGCGTGAAGACCGCACTGGTCGAATAGTCGCCGCTGACCACGTCATTGATGCCGAAGTAAAAGGCCTGCGCGGCCAGAGCGGCCGGACCGCCGGTCGCCTGCAGCGCCGTCAGTTCCCGGGCGGCGTTGTCGTAGGTCTGGGCGGTGAACAGTCCGAGTTCGAAGTTCACGATCGACGTCTGCTGGGCGGCGGTCAGCGCCAGACTCGCCTGCGCGTGGCCCAGCGTGGCGCCGTTCGCCTGATCGCTGAGATCGAAGCCCGCCGTGGCGAAGCAAGCGGTCGGGTCCAGGGGCGCCTTCAGGCAGGTCGCCGACGAGGAGTCACGAAACGTCTCCCGGCCATCCCACATGAAGGTACTCAGAAACTTCAGGTTGGTGGTGGGCAGCGGCCTGCGGAAGAGCGACAGGCCGTTGGCCGCGCTGGCGTACCCGTAGGGGTCGTCGACGGCCGCCAAGGTGAACTCGGCGCCGGCGGGGATGGACAGACCGACCCGGATGAGACCCTTGGAGAGCAGCATGCTGTAAGCCGCCCGGCGCGCCGCCACCGTCGACACGTCAGCGGCCGGCGAGTTCGACCCATCATTCAGGCGGAAGACGGGGTCGGTGCCGTCGCTGCTGTCGAAGCGCGCCTGCAGGCTGGCCGGAACGATGCTCCAGTTGTCCTTCGGATCGTGGCAGGTCAGGCACGAGCGGCCGTTCGTCCCCAGGCTCTGAAAGAACGCGTTGCTGGTATCGATGGTGCCCGTGGCGGTGAACGTTTGCGAGGTGCCGGTCGCGTTGTTGACCGTCATCGCCGACAACAACAACGCCGCCGAGGACGAGGTGACCTCATCGTCCTGCTCGGCCGGCGCGCACGCCGTCGCGGATACACCGAGGATTGCCAGGGAAAGCAGAGGGGAACACAGGAACGAACGTACCGTCATGAAAAGCCTCCTTCATCGCCACTGAACACTGAATCGCCGCCAGATGTCGTCGCGGCACTACTGGGTGATCCGTACCCCCCCCGACTACAGGATCATCCACCAGCCGAAATCGACGCGCGGGCGATCGTAAACGAATGACCAAGCGCTCGACAATGAAAATCGCGCAATGAAAATATAAATGTTCGTTACAGCGCTGTGTGGATCTGCGCGGCGGCGCGCGGAAGCCGCACATGCTCATACACGCCGCCGGTCGGCAGCACGCCCGCACATCCGGAGGATTCCGTATGTTCGCGGGAAACGCGTGGGCGATGGACGATATCGGCCCCCGCTCCGCGAACTTCAGCGCCGCCGAAGACTGCCGCGGGCAACGCGCGCGCGAAGCGCTGCCGCCGCCGGCGGCGTCAGAGGGAGAGCGCCAGGCAGGTCGCGCTGGCGGGACAGAGGGTCGCGAACTGGGCGCTTCTCGCGACGACGTCGGGCGCCTGCGAACGCTCGACGCGCCGAAAGCCCCGCCGTTCGAAGAACGGCGCGGCGGTGGTCGTCAGCAAGAACAGCTGGCTGAGGCCCAGTTGTCGGGCGCGGGCCAGAACGCGATCATAGAGCGCGGAACCAAGACCGCTGCCACGCAGCGGTTCGACGACGGCCAGCGAGCGCAGCAGCGCGACGCCCTGGAAGGTTTCCAGCGCCACGCCGCCGACCACCCGATCGTCCTGGACGGCCACCGTGAAGTCTTGCCGCTCCGCCGCGACATCTTCGAACGGCAGCCCCGCCGCCTGCAGCAGGGCCCGCAGCGCCGAATCGTCCGTGGTGCTGGCTTGCCTGAAATCGAACCTGCTCACGTCGCCTCCCCTCTCGCCGACCGTCCGTTCACCGCAAAGCTGCGTTCATCATCCTTGATGTCATGGATGGCGCTCGGCATGCGTCCATCGAATTCTCCAGTGTGCGCAACGCCGAGCTGACCGCCAGCGGCATCGATCACCTGACGCAGCTTTGCGGCCGCCGCCCCTGAGCCGCTGGCGCTCGGGTGAGAAATCACGGCCGTGTCGAGGATCGGTCGGGATCCTTCGGAACACTCCCGACGCCCGGGTCAGCCTCAGACGTTGAACTTGAAGTGGATGACGTCGCCGTCGCGGACGACGTAGTCCTTGCCTTCGAGGGAGAGCTTGGCGTTTGCGCGGCAGGCGGCCTCCGAGCCGAGGCGGACCAGATCCTCCCACCAGATCACCTCGGCCTTGATGAAGCCGCGCTCGAAGTCGGTGTGGATGGCGCCGGCGGCCTGGGGCGCCTTGCTGCCGCGCTTGATGGTCCAGGCGCGGCACTCGTCCTCGCCGGCGGTCAGGAAGGTGATCAGGTCCAGCAGGCCGTAGGCGGTGCGGGCCACCAGATTCAGCCCCGGCTCTTTCAGGCCCAGCGACTCCAGAAACGCCGGGCGATCGGCCGGGTCCAGGCCGGCGATCTCGGCCTCGGCGGCGGCGCAGATGACCACCACGGGCGCGTTCTCGGTGGCGGCGTGGGCGCGCAGCTTGGCGACGAAGGGGTCGGTGTCGGCCGTGGCCAGCTGCTTCTCGGCCACGTTGCCCAGGTAGAAGACCTTCTTCAGCGTCAACAGCGCCTGGTCCTTCAGCAGCGCCTGCTCTTCGGCGGACAGGCCCTGGCCACGCACCGGCTTGCCGGCGTCCAGACCCACGCGGACCTTCTCGCACAGGTCCAGGATGGCCTTCTCTTCCTTGGCGGCCGGCCCGCCGCTCTTCATGGCCTTCTTGGCGCGCTCGATCCGCTTGTCGATGGACTCGATGTCCTTCAGGCACAGCTCGGTGTCGATGGTGGCGATGTCGGCCACGGGGTCGATCTTCCCCTCGACGTGAACGATGTTCTCGTCCTCGAAGCAGCGCACCACGTGGGCGATGGCGTCCGTCTCGCGGATGTTCGCCAGAAATTGATTGCCCAGGCCCTCACCCTTGGAGGCGCCCCGCACCAGGCCGGCGATGTCGACGAAGTTCACCGTCGCCGACACGACCGACTTGGGGTGAAAAAGCTTCACCAGCGCGTCGAGGCGCGCATCGGGCACCGGCACCACGCCGACGTTTGGCTCGATGGTGCAAAACGGATAGTTCGCCACCTCGGCCCCGGCCGACGACAGCGCATTGAACAGCGTCGACTTGCCCACGTTGGGCAACCCGACGATTCCACAAGAAAGACCCATCGATGTGCTCTAGCAGCCCCTTCTTTTCAAGGCGAGGTTCCCCCCGTTAGACGAAGGGTTTCATCCGAACCAAAGGCAACGCCCCAGGAGGGTTGCAGGGAGGACGGAGTCCTCCCCAGCATCGGAGGCGGGCTTCGCCCGCCGGAGACCCTCCACGCCCAGCAAATCCGGGCCGCCACTCAGGTCCGGATCGGGGGGGTCTCGTAGGGGGGACGAAGTCCCCCCTGCGCCGCCTTTAACCGATTTTGCCGAACAGCTGGAACGCGATCAGCAGGCCGTAGATGACCAGCGACTCGATGAGCGCCAGGCCGACGATCATCGGGACGAAGATCTTGCCCGAGGCCTGCGGGTTGCGGGCGATGCCCTCCAGGGCCGAGCCAGCCGCGCGGCCCTGACCGAGCGCGCCGCCCAGAGCGGACAGACCGATGGCGAGCGCCGCGGCCAGTCCGAGCCACTTGTCGCGATCGGCGCGAACGGGATCGGTCGCTTGCGCGAACGCGGGCGAGGCCGCCAGCATGACGACAGCAGCCATGCCAGCGGTGACGACGGACAGGAACAACTTTGACGTGCGGCGCATTCGGAGACTCCTCTATGGATGTGGGTTCGCGGACAACTAAATCGAGGCAGCGTACTTCTGGTCTTCTCTTCTGGTCGTCTTCGTCTAGTGCTCTTCGTGAGCGATGGCCGACCCGATGTAGACGGTCGACAGCAGCGAGAACACGACTGCCTGGACCACCGAGACGAACACGCCCATCACCAGGAAGGGGACGGGCACCAGGAACGGAATGACGGCGAAGAAGGCCAGCACCACGGCGTGGTCGGCGCTGATGTTGCCGAGCAGACGCATGGCCAGGGAGACGGGGCGCGCGATGTGGCTGATGATCTCGATGGGCAGCATCAGCGGCGCCAGCGGCAGCCACGGCCCCAGGAAGTGCTTGAAGTAACCGATGCCGTGGGCGCGCACGCCCAGGATGTGGGTCAGCAGGAAGATCATCACCGCCAGGCCCAGGTTGGTCTTCAGCGTGTCCGTGGGCGGGATGAAACCGGGGATCAGCGACAGCAGGTTCGAGAACAGGATGAAGATGAACAGGGTGCCGATGAGGGGCAGGTAGCGGCGGGCTTCCTTCTCGCCCATCACGCCCTCCATCAGGCCGAACACCATGTCCGCCAGCATCTCGAACAGGTTGCGCAGGCCGAAGCGCGGGGGCGGCACCAGGCCGGCGTCGCCGGAGGCGCTGACGGCGGCCAGGTAGCGCGAGGCCCCGAAGGCGAGGAACGCGAACACCAGCACCGCGCCCAGCACGTGGTCGATCTGGAAGTGCGTGGCCTGGAACATCTGCCACGTCCAGTCGCGCGCCATATAGTGATGGAAGAACTCCTTCAGGCTGCCGTAGCCGGGGAGGAATGCGAACCAGGTGTCGTGCGGTCCCATGGGGAGGTGTGGCTCTCCGATTAGTTCTCGTTATGAATTGACGCTTCGGACCCGCCCCCGAGGGGTGCGGCGGGCGGTACTTTGCGGCTTTGCGGGCCCAGATACAACCCACCGAAGAAGATCGCCGCGACAAAAACCGACATGCCCAAGGTGAAGGGCAAGATGGGCAGTCCCAGCAGGCGGACAGCCACCCAGACCAGACCGAAAAGTAACAGCATCTTGACGGCCAGGGACAACACCAGAGCCACGGCCTGCCCCGGCGACGCGCCCGCCTCGACGCGCGCCACGGCGCGGGCCCCCAGCCGCCGCAGCACCCAGAAGTTCGCCACCGAAAGGGCGGCGCCCACGCCCGAGGCCAGCATGCCGCGCGGTCCCCACAGCAGACCGGCCGCGGCCACGGCCGCCACGCCCAGGACCACGGTGGTCCGTTCGATGAGGCGCAGGGGGAGCTGGTCGGCGGGCATGAGGGTGTATCACTTCCGGGGAACGCGTCAGTCCGGCCGGTGGGCCGAAGCTGGTCGCGGATGTTCAGGAGGCGGGGACGGTCTTTCCGGGGGAGGTCAGTCTGGGTTCTTCTTCTTGTAGTCCTTGACCACGCGAGCGAGGGCTTTGATGGCGGCGCCGATCCCTGCTGCGAATCCGATGATGGAAAGCCACGGGGCTGTACGAAACTTCTCGTCCAGCCAGTGGCCTGCGCGGTAGCCCAGCAAGATCGCTATGGCCACCTCGATTCCGACGGCGCCGGTGGTGCCGGCGATCCGCCACATTTTTTTCGCTTCGGGGTCGATGATCGGCCGTTGCGCTATCACGGCCCGGTCTGCAAATCAAGGTCCACCGTCGACCCGACGGGGTGGGGGGCCTGAAGGCGCACCGCGGGGCGTCCACCCGAAAAGCGGACGGCGACGGGGTCAGCGGTCCCGGCTCGCCATCCTGGCCCGGGCTCCCCTCACTGGGCGTACGCCACCGTCGTCAGCAGCGCCGCCGCCGATTGCCGTGAATCGAGGCGGGTGTGCTGCACCACGATGGGGACGTCCGACTCGATCACGCTCGAGTAGTCGGTGCCGCGCGGGATCCGCTCCGGATCGCGTAGATCGTTGAACCGCAGGTGCAAGGTGCGGCGGGCCGGCACCGTCACCCGGTAAGGCCCCGCCGGCTCGCGATCGGCGAAGTAGATCGTCAACGTGACGTGCGCGTCGGACTCGCCCGCGTTCAGCAGGCAGGCCGTCTCGTGGCTGAGCATCTCGGGCGGACCGTGGCTGTCCTCGGGGATGTAACCCTCGGCGATTGCCCACACGGTCTTGCCGATCGCCTTCGTTGGAGCGCTGGCCACATCAGGAATCTGGTCATCGCGGCCCCGCGCGCAAGCCTTTCATGTCAGCACCAGGCGTCGCGCCTCGTCCTCCCGCACCGTCAGGCCCAGGCCCAGCCGGAGCGGATCGAACCTGATCGCGCCTTCGGCCACCGGCAGGGTGCCCTCGAACAGCAGCGCTTCCATGCGGACGTGATCCCGGAAGTGCTCCAGGTGCACCAGGCGGGACGCGGCCGCCCCCGCGTGAGCGTGAATGGCCGGTGCGCAGTGGGAGGACAGCGGCAGCGAGCGGGCGGCGCACAGGGCGTCCGCCTGCAGAAAGCCGCTGACTCCCAGCGCGCGCGTGGCATCGGCCTGCAGGATGTCGACCGCTCCGGCGTCCAGCATGCGCTGGAAGTACCAGCCGTCGTACCCGTACTCACCCGCGGCCACGGCCATGCCCGCGGGGACGCGATCGCGCAGCAGGCGCAGCCCTTCGAGATCGTCGGCCGTGACCGGCTCCTCGAAGTACACCACGCCCAGCTCCGCGAACGCTTCGGCCATGGCCAGCGCCTGCTTGCGCTGATAGGCGCCGTTCGCGTCCACCATCAGCTCGGTGTCGGGCCCGACCGCCTGCCGCGCCACGCGCACCCGCTCGCGATCGGCGGCCGGGTCGCGCCCGATCTTCAGCTTCACGCGACGGTGACCGGCCCGCACATAGCCGGCCAGCTCGTCGGCCAGCTCGTCCAGGTCGGATGAGGTGAAGCCTCCGCTCGCGTAGACGTCGACCAGCGGGCGAGCGGCCCCCAGCAGCGTGGCCAGCGCGACGTCCAGCAGCTTGGCCTTGAGGTCCCACAGCGCGACGTCGACGGCGCTGATGGCGCAGGCGACCAGGCCGGGACGGCCGTGGTTCCGGACCGCCCGCAGCATCGCCGCGCGCGCCGCGGGGATCGCCATGGGATCCAGGCCCAGCAGGACGGGACCGAGCAGCGACGAGATGACGGCGCCCGCCGCCGGGTCCACGTACGAATATCCGATGCCGGCGACACCGGCGGCGCGCAGCTCGGCGACGACCATCGTGGTGGAATCCCAGACCGCGGTGCCGTCGGACTCGGGGCCGCCTTCCGTGGGCAGCCGGAAGACGCGCGCGCCGACCTTTTCGATCTTGTGGCTCACTCGCTGTTCCCGCCCGCGTCTCAGGAGAGGCGCTTCGTGTTGGCCCAGGCGGCGCCCGCCAGCAGCGCGGCGCCACCCAGCAGGGCCAGCGGGCCCCGATGCAGGTTCAGCCACGATTGAAGGCTGCGCGTCCGGGCGCGGCTGGCGAACGAGCCGTGGGCGCCCCAATCGCCGGGGACCGGCTGCCACAGGTTCACGGGCTGGTCGGGGGGCCGAGGTTCGTTGGTCTGCTGGGCCGCGTACCCGGTGCGGCCCAGGTAGTGGTCCAGGGTGCCCGGGATCAACTTGTTCCCCAGGATGGCCTCGACGGTCGACAGGCCCACCTGGATGCTGCGCCGTTTGCTGTGCGCGGCGGCGTAGATGGCGCGCGCCGCCACCTCGGGTTGATAGATCGGTGGCACGGGCTGGGCCTTGTTGGGCAGGCGGCTCTTCACCCAGCCGAACTGGGGGGTGTTCATCGCCGGCAGGTGCACCATGGTCAGGTGGATGTGGCTGCGCTCGTGGATCAGCTCGCAGCGCACGGAATCCAGGAAGCCCACCAGCGCATGCTTCGCGCCGCAATAGGCGGACTGCAGCGGAATGCTGCGAAAGGCCAGCGCGGAGCCCACCTGGACGATCGTTCCGCGGTCGCGCCGGCGCATGTGCCGCAGCGCCGCCATCGTTCCGTGGACGGACCCCAGGTAGGTCACCTGGGTGACCCGCTGGAACTCCTCCGCCGTGATCTCGGCGAACGGCGCGAACACGGAGGTCATCGCGTTGTTCACCCAGACATCCAGGTCGCCGAAGGTCTCGACCACCTGATCGGCGGCCCGCTGCACCGCCTCCGCGTCGGCGACGTCGACCGGCAGCTCCAGCGCCTGGCCGCCCGCCTCCTCGATCTCGTGCTTCGCCGCCGCCAGCCCCTCGCGGCCCCGGGCGATCAGCCCGACGTGCGCGCCGCGCCGGCCAAACTCGCGCGCCACCGCGCGACCCACGCCCGCGGACGCCCCCGTGATGACGACGACCTCGGCTGCCTTCCTGGCCATGCCACGCAACGTGGGCACGGACGGGGCCAACGCAAGCTCGCGAGGGGGCGGTCCGACCTTCAGCGGCCCGGGCGGCCGCCGGGCGACCGAGCCGCCGGCCGCAGCATCAGGTCCGACCCCGCTGCGCCCCCGAACGCTGTGGCTCCGCGCTGAGGTTGAACGCGCTGTTGACCAGGGCCAGGTGCGAGAACGCCTGGGGAAAGTTGCCCAGCATCCGCCTCTTGACCGGATCGTACTCCTCGGACAGCAGTCCCAGATCGTTGGCCAACCCGGCCACCCGGTTGAACAGCCGCTCGGCGTCCTCGCGGCGGTTCATCAGCACGTAGACGTCCGCCAGCCAGAACGAGCAGGGCAGGAAGACCCCCTCGGGCGAAGTCTGTCCGTCGACCTCCTTCGCGTTCTCGGTCAGGTAGCGGCGCACGAACCCCTCGTGCAGCAGCTCCTGCTCGATGGCGCGCACCGTCCCCGCGACCCGGGGATCGCTGACCGGTAGAAACCCGACGATCGGCATCATCAGCAGGGCTGCGTCCAGGTCGGGCCGGTCGTAGCTCTGGGTGAACGTCTGCCGGTCCTGATCGAACCCACGCGCGCACACCTCCGCGTGGATCTTGTCCCGCACGCGGCGCCAATCCTCGAGGGGGCCCTCCATGTGAAACTGCTCGGCCGACTTGATGGCGCGGTCGAAGGCGACCCAGGCCATCACCTTCGAGTGGGTGAAGTGCCGCCGCGGTCCGCGAACCTCCCAGATCCCCTCGTCCGGTTCGCGCCACAACGTCTTCAGCGATTCCAGCAGGTGCACCTCCAGCTGCCAGCCCCACTGGTCGGCACCGATCCCGAAGCGTCGCGCCTGGTACATGGCGTCCAGCACCTCGCCGTACACGTCCAGCTGCAGCTGCTCGTGGGCCGCGTTCCCGATGCGGACGGGCTTCGAGCCCTGATAGCCGTCCAGCCAGGGCAGCTCCAGCTCGACCAGCCGGCGTTCGCCGGCCAGGCCGTACAGGATCTGCAGCCGCTTTGGATCACCGGCCACCGCGCGCAACAGCCATTCGCGCCAGCGTTCGGCCTCCTCGGTGTAACCGCCCAGCATCAGTGCGTTCAGCGTCAGCGTGGCGTCACGCAGCCAGCAGAACCGATAGTCCCAGTTGCGCGAGCCGCCCGGCCACTCGGGCAGCGACGCCGTGGGCGCGGCCACGATCCCGCCGGTCGGCTGGTAGGTCAGCGCCTTCAGCACGCGCAGCGAGGTCATCACGGCGTCGCGGTGCGGGCCCTGATAGCGGCAGCGGTCCGACCAGTCGCACCACCACTGCCGGGTCTCTTCCAGCGCGCGGGCCGGGTCGATGGGCGGGGGCAGCTGCTGGTGCGAGGGGAACCAGGTGAACAACATCGACCGGCGCTCCCCGGGGCGGAGGGTGAAGCGGCCCGTCGAGGTCAACCCCTCGCCGCGCAAGGGAACATCGCCTCCCACGCAGATCCCGTCGGGTCCGGCGATGGCGGTCAGCGTGTGGTCCTGCTTCCGCACCCAGGGGACCGTGCGGCCGTAGTCGAAGCGCATCACCAGCTCGACGTCCATCTCGACCTCGCCTTCCACGCCCTCGGCGATGCGGACGATGTTCGGGACCCCGTCCCGGACCGGCATGAAGTCCAGCAGGCGGACCTTGCCACCGCTCGCCTGGAAGGTCGTCTCCAGCACCATGGTGCCTGGCAGGTAGCGGCGGTGGCAGGTGGCCTGCCCATGGCGGGGCGCGATGCGCCAGCGACCATTCTCGGGTGTTCCCAGCAGGGCGGCGAAGCAGGCGCCCGAGTCGAAGCGTGGGAACGGGGCCCAGTTGATCGATCCGTCCCGGCCAACCAGCGCGGCCGTGTGAGTGTCGCCGATCAGCGCGTACTCCTCGATGGGCAAGGCCATCCTGGCAACATGGAAGCGCGCGGCACGGAAGCAAGACGTCCGGCGCCACGATCGCGTTACCGACCTGTGCCCGGCGTAGCGACGGAGCCACGCCAGGCGAAGGGCGCGCGAGCGAGATCGGGCACCTGCGCGATGCGGTGCGTGGTTTGAGGTTTGCAGCTTGCCGCGACGGACAGCATGCGACCGGCGAGAGCATGACGATGCGCACGGAGCTCGTGCGGCTGCGACCGCGCGCCGAGGCCGCGCGGCTCCGGCGCCTCGGCGAGGACGACGCGCGCAGCACGATCCCGCGCGACGCAGCCTGGTCGCTGCAGACAGAGCTAGCACGGGCGCTGGAGGGGGAGGTGCGCTTCGACGCCGGCAGCCGCGCGCTGTACGCCACCGACGGCAGCAATTACCGGCAGGCGCCCATCGGCGTGGTCATTCCCCGCAGCGTCCAGGACGTGGAGGCCACGGTCCGGCTGGCGCGCCAGCACGGCGCGCCTGTGCTGTCGCGCGGGGGGGGGACCAGCCTGGCCGGCCAGTGCTGCAACGTGGCCGTGGTGATGGACTTCTCGAAGTACCTGCACCATGTGCTGGAGGTGGATGGGGCCCGGCGGCTGGCGCGCGTGCAACCTGGCTGCGTGCTGGACACGCTGCGCGCGACCGCCGAGAAGCAGGCCGGGCTGACCTTCGGACCCGACCCGGCCACGCACAGCCGCTGCACGCTGGGGGGCATGCTGGGGAACAATTCGTGCGGCAGCCACTCGCTGCTGAGCAAGAAGCACGGCCTGGGGCTGCGCACCAGCGACAACACCCATTCGCTGGATGTCCTGCTGTACGACGGAACCCGCCTGCACGTGGGCGAGACGCCTCCCGAGAAGATGGAGGCGCTCATCCGTGCCGGCGGCCGGGTGGGGGAGCTCTACGCGGGCATTCGCGCCCTGGTCGATAAACATGGCGCCGCCATTCGCGAGCGCTTTCCCAGGCTGGGCCGGCGCGTCTCGGGCTACAACCTGGACGACCTGTTGCCCGAGCGCGGCTGCAACGTCGCCCGGGCGCTGGTGGGCTCGGAGTCGACGCTGGTCACCATCCTGGAGGCGACGCTGCACCTGGTGCCGGCGCCGGCGGCGCGCACGGTGGCGATGGTGGGCTTCGCCGACGTCGTGGACGCGTCTTACGCCGCCGTGGCGGCGTTGCCGTTTCAGCCCCTGGCCTGCGAGGTCATGGACGAGTTGCTGTTCGACTACGTCCGCAAGAAGGGCGACGAGAACGCCAGCCTGGCCATCTTGCCGCGCGGTCCGGCCTTCCTGCTAATCGAGCTGGGGGGAGAATCGAAGGCCGACTCGGACGAACAGGCGCGGCGCCTGGTGGAACATCTGCAGCGAATGCCCGCGCACCGGCCCGTCGACCACAAGATCTACGACGACCCCGAGCAGGAGAGCATGGTGTGGGCCGTCCGCGAAGGGGGCCTGGGCAGCACCGCCTGGGTGCCGGGCCAGCCGGACAGCTGGCCGGGCTGGGAAGACTCCGCCGTCCCCGTCGAGGCGGTGCCCGTGTACGTCCGAGAGCTGCGCGACCTGTTCCACCAGTTCGTCTACAACCCGTCGCTGTACGGCCACGTGGGCCAGGGGTGCGTGCACTGCCGCGTCGGCTTCGACCTGTACACGCAGGCGGGGATCGACAACTACCGGCGCTTCCTGGATCGCGCGGTCGCGCTGGTGATGAAGCACGGGGGCGTTCCGTCGGGCGAACACGGCGACGGGCAGGCGCGCGGACAGTTCCTGCCCAGGGTGTTCGGCGACCAGCTGATGCAGGCCTTCACCGAGTTCAAGCGCCTGTGGGATCCGGCGAACCGCATGAACACGGGCAAGGTGATCAACCTGGACGGCCCGGCCTACACCGTGACGCAGAACCTGCGGGTCGGGCGCGATTACAACCCGCCCCAGCCCGTCACCCACTTCGCCTTCACCGCGGACCAGAACGACTTTGCGCGGGCGGCGCTGCGCTGCGTGGGGGTGGGGGCCTGCCGCCGCGAGGGCGGGGGAACGATGTGTCCGTCCTACATGGTGACGCGCGAGGAGCAGCACTCGACCCGCGGCCGCGCCCGCCTGCTGTTCGAGATGATGAACGGCGAGCTGATCACCGACGGTTGGAAGAGCGAGGCCGTGAAGGACGCGCTGGACCTGTGCCTGTCCTGCAAGGGCTGCCAGGGCGACTGCCCGGTGAACGTCGACATGGCGACGTACAAGGCCGAGTTCCTCAGCCACTACTACCAGGGGAGACTGCGGCCGCGTCACGCCTACGCGTTCGGGTTCATTCACCGCTGGGCGCGCCTGGCGGCGCTGGCCCCCGGATTGGCCAACCTGGTCACGCAGACGCCCGGACTGTCGGCGGTCGCGAAGCTGATGGCGGGGGCGCATTCGCAGCGGATGTTGCCGGCGTTCGCCCCCCGCTCGTTCCAGAGCTGGTTCCGCGAACACGAACGGCAGCGCGGGCCCCTGGCGGCGGGCGAAAAGCAGGTGCTGCTGTTCCCCGACACCTTCAACAACTTCTTCCGCCCCGACGTGGCCATCTCCGCCACGCGCGTGCTGGAGCGGGCAGGTTACCGGGTGGTGGTGCCCGCCCAGGACGTCTGTTGCGGGCGGCCGCTTTACGATTACGGCTTCCTGGACGCCGCCAAACGCCACTGGGGAGATTTGCTGGGCAAGCTGCGGCCCCAGCTGCAGGCGAGCATACCCGTCGTCGTGCTCGAGCCGAGCTGCTACTCGGCCTTCAAGGACGAGCTGGGCAACCTGCTGCCCCACGATCAGGACGGCCAGCGCCTGGGCGCGCTGGTGACCACCTTCAGCGCGTTCGTGCAGCACCGCGCCCCCGACCTGGCGCTGCCCAGGCTGGGCCGCCGGGCCCTGATCCAGGGGCACTGTCATCAGGTCTCCCTGGACGTCCGCAGCGACAAGCAGAAGGGCAAGCTGTTCGCCGAGCGCGCGGTGCTGGACCGGCTGGGCGTCGAGCTGACGCAACCGGAGACCGGCTGCTGCGGCATGGCGGGCGCCTTCGGCTACGAGAAGGCCAACGACCACCACGCCGTCAGCCTGGCCTGCGGCGAGCGGGTGTTGCTGCCGGCGGTGCGGAGCGCGCCGGAAGAGGAGCTGATCATCGCCGACGGGTTCAGCTGCGGCAGCCAGATCGAACAGACGACCGGACGGCAGGCGCTGCACATGGCGCAGGTGGTGGACCTGGCGCTGGACGACCATCTGCCGCCCCGGCTGCCGGAGCGTCCGGTGACGGCGCGGCGAGAGCAGGCGCGCCGCGCGTCGATGCGCCGAGCCGGCCTGGGCGTGGCCGCCGCCGCCGCGGCGCTGGCGGTGGCCTGGTGGTCACGCCGGGCCCTGGCCGCGCGGTGAAGTGAACGCCGCGCCGCTAGTAGTTCTTCGTCCACAGCAGGTCGCCGGTGCCGGTCCCCACGTCGCCGTACTCGGCGTCGAAGCTCCAGCGCCGCGACAGCTGATACTCGACGTGGACGGCGTTGCGGTTCTGCAGCAGCGCCGGGTTCGCCCCCACGCGCCCCACGTACCCCGCGTACAGCTTCGAGGTCAGGTACGTGCCCGCCTCCAGGCGCGAGCCGGTCAGACCCTCGTCGCCCGCCTGCAGCGTCAGCACGTCCAGGGGCAGCTTGTGGGCCAGCGTCTTCTGCAGCTGCGAGGCGACCACGCCTCCCACCAGCGACGCCGCCTCGCCCGACGCTGACGCCGAGCCGGCGCTGTTTCCGCTGCCGCCAAACTGCAGCTTTCCGGTGACGATCAGCGTGTACAGCTGGCCCTCCGTCAGATCGGGCCGGTCCGGTGAGGTCACGGCGATGGCCAGCTTGTCGAGCGAGCCCTTGGCGGTCAGCAGCACGGAGATGTTCTCCGCCTCGTTGAAGTACCTGGCGCTCACGTCGAGGCGGGGCTGATCGGGCGGTCCCACGAAGCGCACCATCGAACCGGCCTGTAGGTCGAAGCGACGCCCGAACACGTCGATGCGCCCGCGGCGAACCAGCACCTGACCGTAGACCGCCGGCTTTCCCGCGGCCTCCACGTGAAAATCGGGGCCCAGCCCCAGCTCGAGCGCAGCGTCCTTGCCGTGCACCCACAGGTTGCGGGGCGCGTCGATCCCCAGCCGAACGCCGAAGGGGGTGGTCGCCGCCGGCGGCACCGGGGCGTTGTCCACCGTCTCGCCCGACAGCAGCAGGCCGTTCAGCGCGGCCAGACGCTTCGCCTCGGCGACGCTGGCCGCGCGCGAACCGTCGACCAGCACGATGTCCGCCGGGCGCTGCAGCGACTGCAGCTTCTTCTGCTTCACGTCGTTCAGCTCGACGTGCGCCTCGGAGACCTTCGCCACCGCCTGGATGTGCCGCGCCGAGGCCGTGCCCGTCGCGTGCCCGTCCACCGACACGATCGCCAGCGCCTGGCCCTGTCCGTAGATGGGAAACCGGTGCAGTGACGTGGACGCCTCGACGGCGAAGGTCCCCTTCCCACCGGCGCGCGTGGCCCGGGCGGTCAGGCGCCCATCGCCGTCTCCGCTGGCCAGCCTCAGCTCGTCGACGGTCAGCCCGTTCTCGTCACCGTGCGCCTTCAGGTGCACGTCCCGGTAGGCCCCCAGCCCCGTCAGGGTCAGCGCGCCGTGCGTCCATTCCAGCTGCCCGGCGAGGTGCGGCGCGCGCGGCGTTCCGTGAACGGTGATGGCCGTGGACAGCTGGCCCGCCACGCTGCGCACGGAGCGGCTCAGCGCCGACATCCAGGCCAGATCGAAGCTCTGGCCGGTGACGCTGGCATCGAAGGGGATCGCCCCACCGTCGAGGCGGGTCACCTGCGGATACCCGAGATCGGCCTGGGCGTGGCCTTGCAGGTGCAACGCGCCGCCGCTGGCCGAGCGGAGCCGGGCGTCGGCGACGATGCGGCGCGCGCTGTACGTCAGGGTGGCGTCGGCGGTGCCCACCGGTTGCTTCCCCAGGTGACCGTCCCGCACGCTGACGGTGCTGACGATCTCGGGGCGTTCGAGAGACCCATGCACCGACAGCCCGGCCTGCAGCGACGCCGTCAGCTCGTCCGAGGCCACTTGATCGCTGGTGCCGGGCAGGCCGCTGCGGTGAACGCGCACGGGACCGATGGCCGCCGAAAGCTCCAGCGGCGCGCGGGCCAGCGCCGCCCGGTCACGCAGCCGCGCGGCGGGCAGCTTCCAGATCAGGCTCGCGGACGCCAGCGGATGTCCCGTGCGCGCGATGCGCACGGCCAGCCGCGTGTCCCGCGGCCCCACCTGCGCGTCCAGGCGGGCGTCGGTCGGCGGGAAGCGGGGCGCGGTGGCCCCGAACACCCGCAGGTTCACGGCGCCCTGCGGCGCCAGCGCCGTCCCCGACGCCGACAGGCGCAAGGCGGCGCTGCCCGCCCAGGGGTCCGCGGTGCGGGCCAGCCGCGACAGGATGGGCAAGGAGATGTTCCTCAGCTCGCCGCTCGCCTCGATCCGGGCGCGCGCGAGCTCGCGCGCGGTGGGCGGGTGCGTGGCCAGCCCGGCCAGCGACAGGCCCGTGCGGAGCGACAGCGTGCCGGTGGCCAGACCGCCCGACGGCGCCAGGGGCGTGTTGCCACCGGGCGCGGGAGGCGACGGCGCGGGGAACGGCCGGTGCGCGTCGGCGCCCAGGGCCAGCGCGACCGTGAGCGGCGTCCGCGGGTCGCCGGCCAGGTGCAGCGCCACGTCGCCCAGGGGCTGACCGTCGACGGCCACCTCGCGCCCCGTCAGCTCCAGGTGCAGCGAGGGCGCCACGCCGGTCCCCTGCAGGTGCAGCGCCAGTTGTACCCGGCCCGCCACGGGTCGCGGCGTCCGGATGTGCAGCGCCGCCAGCACCGGCCCCATGTCGGTGTCGGGAACGGTCAACTCCAGCGCCAGCGGCTCGCGCACGCTGGTCAGTGGCCAGGCGGTCGGCGCGTCGACCTTGGCGTGCAGCGAAGTTCCCAGCCCGGCCACGTCCAGCGTTCCTTGTGCGCGCCGGTCGCGATAACGCCCCTGCAGCGCCAGAGAGAGGCCCTGATACCGACCCACGCGCCCCTCACGGAGCGTGATCGCGGCCAGCAGGTCGGGGGCGGCGGTGGTGCCTTGCAGACGAAGGTCCGCGTCCAGGTGCCCGGCCACCTCCTGTCCTGGCGGCAGCAGCAGCGGCGGCAAGCGCGCCAGGTCGAACTGCTGCAGGCGCACGCGGGCGCGCAGGCGTTCGCCACGCTTGTCCAGCTCGACGCCCAGACGCTGCTCCTGCGCGGCCAGCTCGAAGCCTGACACCGCCACGTGATCGCCAGCGAAGACGAAGCGGGCGGGACCGGTCAGGTGCCAGGCCGCCTGCGGATAGCGCAGCTGCAGGTGGCGCAGCTCGACGGCCTGGTGATCGGGGGTCCAGCCCCCCTCCACGACGAAGGCGACCGGTTCGCCGTGCGCCACCCGCACATCGCCGGACAGCCGCGGCGGTGTCGAATGGACCTGCGCGACCACCCCCCGCAGCCGGTGCTCTCCCAGACGCGCCGACGCCACCTGGAGGCGCACGTCCCCGATGGTGGGTCGACGGAGGTCGGGCACGCGCGCCGTCAGCAGCAGGTCCTCGACGCGGTTCTGGGCCGCCGCCAGCATCGGGAACGAGGCGGTCGCCGAGAGGCCCGGAGTCGCTGCCGAGCCGAACACCGTCGCCTGCAGCGCGCCGTGTCCCGCCGCGATGGGGACGCCCGGAATGAACGCGGCCGCGGTGCGCGTCAAGCTGCCCAGGTCGCTGAACTTCACGGACAGCGAGAGGGCCAGGCGTTCGGGAGCGGCCGTGCCGCTGGCCGTGGCCGCCAGCCCAGGCAGCGACAGCCGCAGCGCCTCGATCGTGAAGTGGCCATGCCTGGCGCTGGCCCGGATGGACGAGGGCGCCACCAGGACGCCGTCCAGGGTTCCTTCGGGAACCTGCAGCTCCAGCTTGCCGTCCAGGTCCCCCAGCCCCGTGCCCCCGCCCTCGGCGGCCAGCTTCACGGAGAAGTGAGAGCGCGGCAATCCCTGGACGGTGGCGCCGAGATCGACGTCGCGCGCGACGACCGACAGACCACGCACGCGCCGGCGCGCGGTGTCGACGGCGCCGCGCGCGTCGAGGTGCCATGCGGCACCGGCGGCCTTCATCGTGAAGGACACCTCGTCGCGGTCCCGCGCCAGCTGTCCGGTCACGTCCACCGGCACCGCCAGCCGCAGGGCCGGCGCGAACGCGCGGACCACGGCTGGCGTGACATGCAGGCGGGTCCACTGGACCGCCAGGTGCGTGTCGTCAGCGACCTGCGCGGCGGCGTCGACGGCGGTGTCACCGACGGCGCCAGCGACCGTCGCGTCGACGCGCGGTCCTTGGCCCGCGGCCGACACCCGGAGCGCCAGGGGGGCGCGCAGCGGCGCCTGCAACGCGCCGCCCAGGTCCAGGTCGCCCGTGAAGGCGGGAAGGGCGGCGCCCGTCCCCAGCTGATACCGCCCGTGTGCCCGCAGCACCAGCTCGCGTGCGCGGAACAGGCGATCGCCTGCCTCGGGCTGGGTCTGGATGACCTCCACCGCGCCATCCGTCACGCGCAGCTCGCGCAGGTCGACGACCAGCGCGCGGCGGGGGCCCGGCTGGCTGCGCGCCGCGGCCTGGTGCGGGTGTCGGGGGGCCAGCGCGCGGCCCAGGTTCGTCCCGTCGTCATCCTGGCGCAGGAACAGGGCCGGTTCGTCCAGCAGCGCGCGCCTCACGTCGACGTGACCGCGGAACAGCGCCAGCGGCGAGAACGTGACCTCGATGGCCCGCGCCCGCAGCACCTCGTGACCGTCCGGATCGCGCAGCACCACGTCGTCCAGTTGCAGGCGGTCACCGTGATAGGCGAACCGCCCCAGCTGCAGCGTGCCGGCGATGGCCGCGTTCACGCGCGGCACCGCCTGCCGGCGCACCCAGTCGCCGCCCCAGCGCGTGCGCAGCAGCGTCAGCGCGGTGCCCAGCAGCAGCGCGCACCCGCCGACCAGCGCCAGCAGCACGGCGGCGGCGACCCGCAGCCCCCGCCTCAAAACGCCTCCCCGATCGAGATGTGCAGCACGCACAGGTTGTCGGTGACCCGCACCGTCCCGTCCGCCGTGGTGCCCCCGCCCGACCCGCCCAGGCCGAAGCAGCTGTCGTCGACCGAGTACTTCTCCTCGCCCAGCCGGCCGGCGCCGTCCACCCGGAACAGCGGTGGCGGGGTTCCCACCTGCAAGCGGCGCGCGAAGTCGACGCGGATGGGCCCCACCGGCGTGCGGTAGCGCAACCCGAACCCCACCGCCATCAGCACGTGCTGAAAGTCCTGTGGTTCCAGGCGCCCCAGCGTGACCTGACCGACGTCGTAGAAGGCGGCCACGATCAGGTTCGTGGTCAGCGCGTAGCGCACCTCGAAGCTGCCATCGATCAGGCCGTTTCCGCCGATGGGCAGGGTCACGTTGGCCGTGGTGCTGTTCGCGGTCGTCTGCGGCAGCTGCGACACCAGCAGCGGCGACAGCCGGCGGTCATTGAAGCCGCGCATCGATTGCGTGCCGCCGCCGTAGAACCGCGTCACCACGGCGCTGTCCTGGGCGTTGCCCGAGGTGGGCAGCAGCTCGCCCACCTTCAGGCGCGCCGCGAACGTCAGCTGATTGTCCTCGCCGAACGACAGGTAGCCGCGCACCTCGGGCAGCACGCGGTAGTAGTCGAAGTTCCCCAGCAGCGGTCCGCCGCCCTGTTGCAACGACAGGCTGGCATAGAAGCCCCGCCGCGGCTCCAGCGCGTCGTCGCGGCGATCCCAGGTGATCACCTCTTCCAGATAGGACAGCCAGACGAAGCAGCTCTGGCTGCTGGTGTGACAGCCCAGCGTCAGCGGCGCGGTCAGCGCGCCGGCGCCGGGCGGGCCATTCAGCTGGTCACCCTCCAGGTGGTGCGAGGGGAAGATCGACAGCGAGGCCCGCGGCTGCCAGATGACGCCGTTCACCAGCCGCCCGCCCAGGTCGTCGTACGCCTGCTCCAGCGTCCGGTTGAGCGCCAGCGAGCTCCGCTCGCGCAGCGAAGGCCGGCGCAGGAAGTTCGGCTGCTCGAAGTCGACCTGCAGGCGGGCGATGGGGCCGTTGCGCAGCTCGGTGTCGGACTGGGCGTTGGTGGCCACCGCGTAGGTGTTGGGGATGAAGGCCCAACCGGCCTCGCCGTGGATGGTCAGCTTGCGCATGCCGCCCTTGAAGTTGCGGTTCGACCACTCGGACACCAGACGCGCCTCGTTGCGGATCTGATCGATGCGCACGCCGCCGCCCAGCTTCAGCGTGCGCAGCGGCGACTCGCGCGTCTCGACCCGGACGGGGATGCGCTGGGTGTCCGGCTGCGGCGTGCCCGCCGAGACCTTCACGGCCGCGAACACCCCCATGTTCTGAACGCGATGCTGCGCCTCGCCCAGCGCCTCGTCCGAGAAGAGGTCCCCCTCGGGGATGGCCAGCCGCACCTGGTCCCAGATCCAGGCGGGCGCGATCGCGGTGTCCCCGCCGGTGTCGATCAGGATGTCGCCGAATCGATACTGGGGACCCAGTCGCACGACCAGCTTCAGCGCCGCCTGTTGCGTGTGCACGTCGACCAGGGCCACCCCGTCCACCACGACCTGTGCGTAGCCGTCGTTGCGCAGCCGCGTCACCAGCAGGCCCTTCGCGTTTTCCCAGTCCCTCTCCAGGAAGATGCGACCGACCGCGAGGGGCAGCTCGCCCAGCAGCGCCGTGCGCTGCGCGTCGGGCAGGGCGTCGAGGCCCTGCACGTCCAGGCCGCCGATGCGGGTCGGATTTCCCTCCTGCACCTGCAGCTTCAGCGCGACGCCGTCGGGCGGGTCCGGCAGCGCCTGATCCCGCACCACGTCGGCCTGGTAGTAGCCGCGGGTCTGATACAGGCGCTTGATCCGCTGCAGATCGGTCGACCAGATCACCGGATCGAAGCGATACTTCTTCGCGAACGGCCACCAGCCCGTCTTGGTGGTCAGGATCTTCTCCTCGATGGCCCCATCCGACAGGGCGCGGTTGCCCTCGATGTCCAGCTTCTTGACGATCGGCTCGGTGCTGGGGGGCTTGTGCGCGCACCCGGCCGTGGCGGAGAGGACCAGCATCATGAGAGCGAGACCGGCGAGAAACGCGGGCCACGGCCTGGGCTCCACCGGCGCCAGGTACCTGCCGCAGACGGCGGGGGCGGACTCGTCCTTCGCCGCCCGCGGGAGGCGGAGGTCACGGCAACACTGACGCGGGCAGGGAAGAACCCCCGGACCGACCGGATATCGAAGAATCATCGGAACCGCCGGGCATGGACCCGCCCGGTTGTACTTGGGGTCGCGGCGCCTCAAGGCAAGAGGCTGCCGGCGCGCCCCGGTAACGCGGCCGGCGGGCGCGGGTCAGGCCGCGCGTGCGCCGCCCTCGCTCAGTTGTACGTGGCCGAGAACAGGACCGAGACCGACACGCCCGTCCACCGGGTGTCGGGGAAATCGGCGCTCTTCATCGATGCGAGCGCCAACTGGCCCGCCACGCCCAGCCCCCAGCCCGGCCACACCCACCACTCCTTGCCGACCAGGCCCTGGAAGCCGAGCCCGGTGTCGGTCTCCAGATAAGTCGAGTCGTAGTAGTTGTCGTCCAGCCTCATCCAGGTCGCGGTCAGCGCTCCGGAGAAGTACACGTTCGCCGGCATCACGTAGTACGCGAGCCCGATGCCCAGGCCGATCAGGTGGGCGTCCGTCCCGAAGTCCGTTCCTTGCCCGACACCGTTGGAGGTGATGTCCGGGTCCGAGATGATGTTGTCGTAAAGGGTGCCGAACAGGATCAGGTTCGGGGCGATGGTGCCGCCGGCCGCGATCCCCAGCGCCAGGCTGCCGCCCGAGATGGTGTAGCGATCGTTTCCCGTCTTCGCCGTGATGCTGGTGTAGCCCCCGCCCAGCTGCATGTGCAGGTAGAACCCGTCGTGCTCGTACACGGGGCGGTACACGACGGGCCGGCCGTAGCCGTAGTGCCGCGGCGGTGGTGCGTAATTGGGAGGCGGGGGCGGCGAGCCGTAGCCCGGCGGCGGCGGGCCATAGTTCGGCGCCGCGTACTGGGCCAGGTACGTCTGGTGAGCCGGTTTGGCCGCCACGTGATCGGTCTCGTGATCGGTCCCGTCCTCGGCATGGGCGAGGGCGGGGCAAAGCAGCGCGAGGGCGAGGGCGCCCAGTGTGCGCGGCGTCATGGTGTGCAAGGCAGAGATTTTGGGAATCACGGGCTTCTTCATAGTCATGCTGGCCTAGACGTTAAAGGGTGGCAAAAACTTCCTTGGCGGCCACGACGAACGACTCGACGTCGTCCGCGCTGTGCGCCATGGACAGGAAGGCCGCCTCCAGCTGGGCCGGTGGCAGGTAGAAGCCGCGGTCCAGCATCGAGTGGAAGAACTTCGCGAAGCGGGCGGTGTCGGCCTGCCTGGCGCTGGCCAGATCGGTCACCTCCAGGTCGGTGAAGAAGATGGTGAAGGCCGAGCCGGCCCGCTGGACGCGGGCCTTCACGCCGCTGCGGCGGATGACCCGGCCCATGCCGTCCTCCAGCATGCCCCCCAGCATCTCCAGCGTGCGATAGACGTTGTCGTCCAGCTTCTTCAGTGTGGCGATCCCGGCCGCCACGGCCAGGGGATTCCCGGACAGCGTGCCCGCCTGGTAGACCGGCCCTTCCGGGGCCACCACGTTCATGATGCTGGCGCGGCCGCCGTACACGCCCATGGGCAGGCCGCCCCCGATGATCTTCCCCAGGCACGTCAGATCGGGTCGCACGCCGAACAGCTGTTGCGCGCCGCCGCGGGCCACCCGGAAGCCGGAGATCACCTCGTCGAAGATCAGCAACGTCCCGTTCTGGTCGCACAGCGAGCGCAGGCGGGGCAGATAGGCGGGGCGGGGCAGCACCAGGCCCATGTTGCCGGGGATGGGTTCGACGATGACGGCCGCGATCTGATCGCGGTTCGCCTCGGCCGAGAACACCGCCTCCATGGCCTCCAGGTCGTTGAACGGGACCACGATGGTGTCCGCCACCGCCGCCGCGGGCACGCCGGCCGAACCGGGAATCCCCAGCGTCAGCGCGCCTGATCCGGCCGCCGCCAGCAGGGTGTCGGCGTGCCCGTGATACCCGCCGTCGATCTTCACGATCTTGGGCCGGCCGGTGAAGCCGCGGGCCACCCGCAGCGCCGACATCGTCGCCTCGGTGCCCGAGGACACGAAGCGCATCTTCTCGATGGAAGGCACGGCCAGGCGGATGCGCTCGGCCAGATCGATCTCGCGCAGGGTGGAGGCGCCGAAGGTGGTGCCGGACGACGCCGCCGCCACGATGGCCGCGATGATGTCGGGATCGGCGTGCCCGAAGATCAGCGGCCCCCACGAGCCGCAGAAGTCCAGGTAGCGGTTGCCGTCGACGTCCTGCAGGTGCGCGCCCGAGCCGCTGTGCAGGAAGACCGGCTTGCCCCCCACACCCTTGAACGCCCGCACCGGCGAGTTGACGCCGCCGGGAAACAGCTGACAGGCCCGCTCGAACAGACTTTCGGACGTGGGACGGTGCGACGTGATGCCGGCGTTCGCCATAGGGGTGGCCAAGTTTACCCGTTATTCGGGTCCCCCGCGCGTTTTGGCGCGTTTTGAGACGAGGGCCGCCGTCTGTTCAGCCGGTCAATTCGCGTTGTTGCCGTTACCGTTGCCGCCGCTGTCGTCGACCTCGTCGTCAGCGGCCTCGTCGTCGGCCTCATCGTCGTCGTCGCCGGCGGCGGCCTCTTCCCCCAGGTCCTCCTCCGCCAGCGGCTGTCCTTGCAGCTCGGCGCGGGCGGCGGCCACCTCGGGCGACTCGACGCTCTCGCCCTCTTCCTTCTCGGCGATGCGCTCCATGGCCACCACCCGCTCGGCCTCGTCCAGGCGGATCAGGCGGACCCCCTGGGTGTTGCGGCCGATGGTGGGGATACCGGCGACGGGCATCCGGATCAGCTTGCCGCCGTCGGTGATGATCATCAGGTCGTCGTCGTCGCTGACGATGCGCAGCGCCACGACCTTGCCGTTGCGGTCGCTGGTCTTGATGGTGATGACGCCCTTGCCGCCGCGGTTCTTGGTGGGGTAGTCGGCGGCGGGGGTCCGCTTGCCGAACCCCTTCTCGCACACGGTCAGCAGCGTGGCGGGCGCTTCGCGCGGCACCACGCCCATGCCCACCACCTCGTCACCGTCGCGCAGCTTGATGCCCCGCACGCCGCGGGCGGTGCGGCCCATGGGGCGCACATTCTCGTCGCGGAAGCGGATGGCCCAGCCATTCCGGGTGCCCAGCAGCAGGTCGGACGAGCCCTCGGTGATGCGCACGGCCACCAGATCGTCGCTGTCGGCGAACGACAGCGCGATGATGCCCGAGACGCGGATGTTCCCGAACGCCGCCAGCGACGTCTTCTTGATGGCGCCGCGGCGGGTCGCCATGACCACGAACGCGCCCTCCGAGAAGTCGCGCACCGGCAGCAACGCCACCACCCGCTCGTCCTCTTGCAGGGGGATCAGGTTGACGAAGGCCTTGCCCTTGGCGGTGCGGGCCACCAGCGGCACCTCCCACACCTTCTTCGAGTAGGCGCGCCCCTTGCTGGTGAACATCAGCAGCGTGTCGTGCGTCGACGCCACGAACAGCTGCGCCACGAAGTCTTCCTCGTGCGTGCCGGCGCCGGTCACGCCACGGCCGCCGCGGCGCTGGGCCTTGTACAGGTTCTTCGGGTTGCGCTTGACGTAGCCGCCGTGGGTGACGGTGACGACCATCTCCTCGGGCGCGATCATGTCCTCGATGTCGATGTCGGCGATCGAGTCGGAGATCTCGGTGCGGCGCGGATCGCTGTACTGCTCCTTGACGTCCTCCAGATCGGAGATGACGACGGACATCAGCACGGCGTCGCTGCCCAGGATCTCCTCCAGGCGGGCGATGGTGACCGCCAGCTCCTTGATCTCGTTGACCAGCGCCTCGCGCTCCAGGCCGGTCAGCTTGGCCAGGCGCATGTCCAGGATGGCCTGGGCCTGGCGCATCGACAGATCGAAGCTGGCCATCAGGCCCGTCTTGGCCGCGTCGGTGTCCTTCGACGAACGGATCAGGTCGATGACCGCGTCGATGTTGTCGACGGCGATCTTCAGCCCCTCCAGGATGTGCATGCGGTCGCGGGCGACGCGCAGGTCGTACAGCGTGCGGCGCGTGACCACGTCCCGGCGGTGGGCCAGGAAGTGCAACAGCGCCTGCTTCAGCGACAGCAGCTGCGGCCGGCCGTCGACGATGGCCAGCATGTTGATGCCGAACGACTCCTGCAGGGGAGTCATCTTCCACAGGTTGTTCTGCACCACCTCGGCGATGGCGTCCCGCTTCAGGTCGACCACCACGCGCATGCCGTCGCGATCGGACTCGTCGCGGATGTCGGCGATGCCCTCGATGCGCTTGTCGCGCACCAGCTCGGCGATCTTCTCGATCAGCTTGGCCTTGTTGACCTGGTAGGGGATCTCCGTCGCCACCAGCGAACGGCGGCCCGTCTTGGGGTGCTCCTCGGTGGTGACGCGCGCCCGCATCATCAGGCTGCCCCGGCCCGTCTCGTAGGCCTGGCGGATGCCCCCGCGGCCGCTGATGATGCCGGCGGTGGGGAAGTCGGGGCCGGGCACCATCTCCATCAACTCGTCGATGGTGATGTCGGGGTTGCGGGCCAGCGCGATGGTGGCGCTGATGACCTCGCCCAGGTTGTGGGGCGGGATGTTGGTGGCCATGCCGACGGCGATGCCGGCGGCGCCGTTGATCAGCAGGTTCGGGAAGCGGGCCGGCAGGACCGTCGGCTCGGTCTCCTTGTCGTCGTAGTTCGGCTGGAAGTCGACCGTCTCTTTGTCGATGTCCGCCAGCAGCTCGCCGCCGATGCGCTCCATGCGGCACTCGGTGTACCGGTAGGCGGCGGCCGGATCTCCGTCGACGCTGCCGAAGTTGCCCTGGCCGTCGATCAGCGTGTAGCGCATGGCGAAGTCCTGCGCCAGACGCACCAGCGCGTCGTAGGCGGCGCTGTCGCCGTGGGGATGGAAGCGGCCCAGCACGTCGCCGACCACGCGCGCGCACTTGATGTACGGGCGGTTCCAGACGTTGTTGTTCAGGTGCTGGGTGTACAGAATCCTCCGGTGCACGGGCTTCAGGCCGTCGCGCGCGTCGGGCAAGGCGCGCGACACGATGACGCTCATCGCGTAGTCCATGAAGGAGGACTTCATCTCCTCCTCGATGGCGATGGGGATTCGATTACCGGAGAAAGGGGCTGCGCCGTCCGCGCTCATCGGGCGCTCTTATACCAAAGATGTCCGGGAAAATTCCCGCGAACATTCGCTGATCTTGCGCGATCTTCCGCGTTCTCGCGGGACGCCTACTGCTTGGTCAGAGGGGCGTGCAGCGCCTGCGTGCAGTAGACGACCGACTGGTCGTCGTACGTGTCCTGCCGGAAGTACTGGCCGTCATGCGTGGCCGACCGGCCGTCGGCGGTGATCAGGTCGAAGCTGTCGTACGTCCACAGCTGGTCGATGATCTGGGGCGGGGTGGTCTTGGTGGGGGTGTACGTGTACTCGCACTTCCAGGTGCCCGCTTCGATGCCGTGCGCGCCCGTGCTGTCCACCGACAGCGTGTAGGCGCAGCCCGACCATTCGGACCACACGGCGTGCAGCGTGCCGTCGCCGTTGTCGCTGATGGTGATGGTCGACTTGGGGTTGCCCGCCGTCAGGAAGGGCGCCGGCCCCCCCGAGCCGTCGGCGCCCTGGCACTCGGTGTCCAGGGTCGCCGCCGAGGTGAAGGCCCAGGTGCCCAGGTACGCGGCGGCGCTGGCACCCACCACCGGCGCGCCTCCCGCGCCGCCCATGCCCGGGTGTCCCCCGCTGCCCGTGGGGTGCGTCTCGAAGTGCGAGTCGACGCTGTCGGTGGGGACCGAGGCGTCGGGCGGCGGGGCCAGGCCGCCGCAGGTGGGATCGCCGGACAGGCAGCACATCTGCAACACGCAGCTGTATCCGCGGGGGCATTGCCCATCGGGCGAGCACTTCAGCGAGCCGTTTCGGAAATCGGGCGAGTAGGTGCAGCCCAGCGCGAGCGCGCCCACGACCAGCGCGCCGCCGCTCAGCCAGCCCATCAGACGGGAAAGCCGGCGCCTGGCGGCCATCAGAACGTCACCCGCATCAGCGCGCCGCCCAGTCCCGGTCCGGCCAGCGGCGCCAGCGCCACCCGGCTCTGCGGCGCCGTCTCACTGGCCGGATGGGAGGTGGCGATCAGAATCACGCCGACCGCCAGCCCGGCCGCGCCGATTCCGTAGCCGATCCACTGCGCCGTCTCGGCGTTGCGGCCGGCCTTCTCGACGGAGGGATCGAAGGCCGCGTGCGCGGAGGCGGCGTCCTCGACCTTCTTGGCCTCGGCCCGCGCGATCAGGCCGCAGATGAAGCCGCCGACGACGAAGGCGCCACCAATCGAGGCGACCACCACCCCGGCGGTGCGATGCCCCGTCGAAGCAGCGGGCTGAGGCGCCACCGGAGCAGGGAGGGGATTCGCCGGCGCCGGCTGCAGGGCCGGCGCATCCGGCGGCATTTGCGCCGGCGGGTAGTACCCGGGAGCCTGCGGCGGCTCACTGGCGGCGGCGGGGGGCGGCGGTGCCGCGGGGACGTTCGCCGGTGCCGTCTCGCTCGGAGGGGGCGGCGGGGTCGTGGTCTCGGGCGCCGTCACCGGGGGGGCGTGCTCCGCCACGGCCTTGTCCAGGGTGGCGATCCACTGCTCGGCCTGGCCGCGGTAGGGACCGCGGGGGGCGTCCCTCAGGTAGTTGCGATAAAGCCGCAGCGCCTCGCTCTCGTGACCGGCCAGGCGGTGACACTGGGCGATGTTGTACAGCAGCGCCGGGTCCGCCTTGGCCTCGTAGGCCGCCTCGAACTCGCGGATGGCGTCGTCGTACTTCGCCAGGTTGTAGAAGGTGGTCGCCTTCTGCGCGTGCTCGCGCGCCGCCGCCGCATCGTCCGCCCAGGCCCGGCTGCCCGTGCAGATGAGCAAGGCGCCCAGCAGAACCGCCGCAAGTCTCATCGGCGGCGATTATCGCTCAGCGACCTCCAAAAATGAATTCGGCCCGCGCGACCCCGAGAAAACCGCCAGGGCCGGCGAGCCGAAAGTCGTCCGCTGCCGCCAGGGACTCAGCGCTTGCAGTCGACCTCGCTGACGGGGACGAACTTGCCGCTGGGATCCTTGATCTCCAGGGTGTGCGACCACTCCTTGTCGCTCTTCTTCGTGAACGTGTGGCGGTAGCCCATGCGCCCGGCCGAGCCCGAGAAGTCACCGGTCCAGACGATCTTGTCCCCCTCCAACCCCGGGGCCGAGCCCACGTCCCAGTCGCCGGCGTTCGAGGCGCCCACGCGCACCAGCTTCTTCGCGCCCTGATCCCAGCCCCAGAACCCGCTGACCTTCACGCCGTGGTGATCCTTCGACTTCTTCTCCTCGTACGTGTACTGAGCCCAGAAGTTGTCGACGGCCGGCTTGCTCTCGGCCGTGGCCTTGAACGTGTGCTCGGGACCGAACGTCGGGCTGCCGAACTGCTTGCCGTCGCAGCGCCAGCGGCCCGTCAGGAACTTCAGCTGGTCGAGCTCCGGCGCGGGCTTCAGCGCCGGCATGGCGGGCGCGGCCGCCGCGGCAGAACCGGCGGGCGCTTTCGCCGCGGTCGAGCCTGGCGCGGCGGGCGTCTTGGCGGCGCCAGCGGGCTTGCCCGGGGCAGCCAGGGGGGTGGCCGCCGCGGGCTTGGTGACGGGCGGGACCAGGGTGGGGGCCGCCGCGGTGGGGGCCGGCTTCGCGACCGGGGCGGCCATCGCGGGCGCGGGCATCGTGGGGGCAGCCTTGGCTGGGGCGGCCGCCGGCGCCGCAGGGGCCGGGGTCTGGGCCTGGGCCAGCGCGGCCGAGGTCACGAAGGGCGCGATCACGAGCAGTCGGTTCAGCCAAGTTCTGGTCATCGGGGGCCTCCTATGGGGCCGGCACGATAGCGAAAGGCCCCGGAACATGGAACGGGGCCTCGCGAAATTGGTCGTCGTTCTCGACGCTCCGACCGCCGGTTCGGGCGACCGCCTGCCGCCCGCTGGTCAGCGCGGGATGGCCCGGCCAGCGGCGGCTTCCAGCTTCCGGAAGTCCTCGATCTGGGCCAGGAACACCGGCACGATCTCCGGATCGAACTGCACGCCCGAGCACCGCTCGAGCTCACCGCAGGCGATCTCGTGCGGCAGCGCCTTGCGATAGGCGCGGTCCGACGTCATCGCGTCGTACGCGTCCGCGACCGCCACGATGCGCCCGATCAGCGGGATGTGATCGGACATCAGGCCCTGCGGATACCCCGAGCCGTCCCACGCCTCGTGGTGGCAGTAGCAACCCGGGACGATGTCGCGCATGAAGGGGATCGGCTCGAGGATGCGCTTCCCCTTGGCGGGGTGCGAGCGGAACATCGCCAGCTCTTCCGGCGTCAGCTTGCCCGGCTTGTTGAGCTTGTCGTTGCGGATGCCGATCTTGCCCACGTCGTGCATCAGCCCGACCTTCACGACGGTGGCGATGTCCGGCTCGGACAGCTTGAGGCCGATGGCGATCAAGCGGGCATAAAGCGACACGCGCTCCGAGTGGCCGCGCGTGTAGCGGTCGGACTCCTCCAGGGCGTGCGCGAAGCCGATGATCGTCTGCTGGAAGTTCTCCTCCAGCGAGACGTTGGCGGCGGTCAGATCCTTGTTGGCGTCGACCAGGTTCTCGTACAGCCGCGCGTTCTCGATCGAGACGGCGGCCCGGCTGCCCAGGACGTACAGCATCTTGCGCTGGCCTTCGCTGAACTTGGCCCCGCGCGTGTAGCTGTACACGTTCAGCATGCCGATGATGCGGCCTTTCAGCTTCAGCGGGATCGAGCAGAAGCTGATCAGCTGGCGCGACACCGTGTCCGCCGCATGGTCCAGGAACTGGTAGGCGCGGGTGCCGTGCGCCAGCAGGGGCCGGTCCTCGCGAAACACCGGCATCACCTCGTCCAGGTTCAGCATGGGCGCCGAGGTCTCGGGGCCGAAGCGATCGGACACCTTGCGCATCCGCTCCGTGAAGCGCCCCTCCCGGTGCGGATCCTCCAGCAGCAGGCTGACCACGTCGGCGCCCACGGCGTCGATGGTGGCGTCCAGCACCAGGTCCAGCACCGTGTCCACCGACAGCTGCGACGAGATGGCCTCGCTGATTCGATAGATCGACAGCGCGTCCTTCAGGCGGATGTTCTCCAGCTGCAGGCGCTGGCGATCCAGGCCGCGCTGGACGATGTGAACGACCTCCTCGACCTTGAACGGCTTCAGGATGTAGTCGTAGGCGCCGCGCTTCATCGCCTCGATGGCGGTCTCGACGGTGCCGAAGCCGGTCATGATGACGGTCAGGACGGGCAGGCTCTCTTCCGCGATCTTCTGCACCAGCTCGAGGCCGCCCATCTTCGGCATCTTCAGATCCGAGATGACCAGGTTGTAGCTGCCCTTGTGCAGCTCCTCGATGGCCTGCGAACCGTCCTCGACGGTGTGCACCACGTAGCCTTCTTCCTTCAGGAAGTCGGCCAGGATGTCCCGGATCACCTTCTCGTCGTCGACGACCAGGATGCGCGGGTTGTCCGGATGGAAGTTGTACGACAGGGGCTCGGCCGCCTCGGCCTTCAGCTGCTCCGCGACGGTTTCGCGGACGGCGTCGTGATTGATCGGGGCGGTCAAGCGTCGAAGTCCTTCGATCCGAATCCCTGGGGGTCTTGGAGTCTAGCCGCCCCACCGGGCCGGACGCCAGCCATAGGCGAGGGGCGCCGGCATTTCGCGCCGGAAAACGGGGCCCGGCGCGTTCATTTGTTCAGGACGACTGTGCAGGCTCGGCCCGCGCGCCAGGCGCGCCCGGGCTCATCGATGTGCGTTCGGCGGCTCTGCCCTTTTGCTTGAGGGCGGGCCGCCTCTTGCCTTCAGGACGCGCTCTCGACGGGGAGGCCCGGCGACGCGGCGGCGCGGGCCGGGCCGCTGTCGGCCAGGCTGGGGAACCAGCCGAAGAACTCGCGCAGGCGCGCCTTGCGGGGCTCGTCGACGTAGTCGAAGTTGGTGCCCCGGTCGGTGACCTCCCAGAAGTCCTTGGACGTGATGGACAGCAGCTCGTCACGGATCGAGCGCAGGCGATCGGGGGTCTCCTGCGCCATGTCGGCGAAGATCCGCTGGGCCGGCTCGGTCATCCGCCGCAGCAAGTAGTAGGCGGCCAGCTTGGCCTGCGCCTTGCGGATGCCCCGCAGCGCGCGCTCCTGCGTCAGGTCCTCGGCCTCCTTGTCGATCTCCAGGAAGGTGGCCAGCAGCCGATCGTGAATGGGCGAGCCGCTCTCGCTGGCCAGCTCGCACAGCGCGCTGAGGTCGTAGGCCGCGGTCTCGGCCACGAAGCCCAGACCCTGCCCCTGCGCCAGCTGGGCGTAGTACTTGAAACGCAGCGCGATCTCCGCCAGCCCTTCCAGCGCGGCCCCGTCGCCCAGGCGCAGGGTCGCCTCGGCGAGCTGGCGGTACTGGTTCAGGACGTTGTAGGCGGTGCGGACGTCGCGGGCGTTCAGGGCCGCCCGCAGGTAGGTGTTCATGAACTTCACCGAAAGATCGGCCACGCTGGCGTCGCCCACCGCCAGCGCCGCCTCGCCCACGTAGCGGGTCTCGATGGCCACCACGTGCGCCATCTCGGGCAGGGCGTTCTGCGCCTCGGCGAACACCGACCGCAGCTGCCGCAGCCCTTTCCACTCCAGCCAGGTCCGGTTCCGCGCCATGTCGTCCAGGGACGCGGGGGCCAGCGCCACGAAGTCGGGGTTGTCCCGCAACGACTGCCCGATCTCGAACCAGGCCGCCGGGAGACGGCGCTTCTGGGGCAGGTACTTCACCAGCACCTCGCGCAGGGCGCGGATGGCGTCCGACGCGATCACCTTGTCCTTCTGCGACAGCGCGTTCACGGCGATGTCCGCCAGTTGCTCCATGCTGGTGACGGTCTGCCCCTGGCGGGCGCCGGCCGGCCCTGCCGCGTGCAGCGCGCTTTGCAGCGTGTGCTGGCCGATGCGGTGGATCACCTTCTCGGGATCCAGGAAGTCGAACACGTAGGCGAAGTACGGGATCAGGGCCAGCAGGCTGGCCGTCACCATCAGGACCGTGCCGATCACGGTGGCGGTGGGCACATAGGTGCGGCTGACGGCCAGGCTGACCCACACCGCGTCGATGCACGACACGACGAAGAACCCCATGACGGCCAGGTTCGTCTTGTCGCGGAAGAACATGTCCGCCACCCGCGAGGTGTAGCGGTTCGCGGCCAGCTGCACCACGATCGAGACGACCGTGATGGCGATGCCCAGCACGGCCGCGATGATCTGCGCCAGGCTGCCCAGGGCGTTCTGCAGGGTATCGGGATCGAAGTCCAGCAGGCGCGTCAGCGGCCCGCCCGGCCCCGGCGGACGCAGCCGGAAGAAGTCGACCACCCAGAAGCCGCCGAACAGCACGACCGCCAGGCCGGCCACCAGGGCCAGCGTTCCCAGCAATGTCCGGCGCCACCGGTTGCGCTCCGAAACCATCCGCCGGGGATGATAACCTGCTTGTTCGCGCCCATGCTGCTGGCCATAGACGTCGGGAACACCAACATCGTCGTCGGGATCTACGACCTGGCGCCGGGACGCCCCGAGACCACGGGCGATCCCCGGGCCTCGGGGCTGCGCGCGCACTTCCGCCTGGACACGCGACAAAGCCGGACCAGCGACGAGTACGCCGCGCTGCTGGCGCCCCTGTTCCAGATGGTGGGGCTGTCCTTCGGCGACGTCAGCGCGGTCATGGTGGCGACGGTGGTGCCGCCGGCCCAGTTCCCCATCCAGGCCTTCTGCGACACCTACCTGCGGCGCCCGCCCCTGTGGGTGGGCCCCGGGATCAAGACCGGCATCTCGATCCAGGTCGACAACCCGCGCGAGGTGGGGGCCGATCGCATCGTCAACGCGGTGGCGGCGCACGCGCGCTGGCCCCAGGGCGCCATCATCGTCGACTTCGGTACGGCGACCACGTTCGACGTGGTCACGCCGCGCGGCGACTACGCGGGCGGCGCCATCGCGCCGGGCCTGATGGTGTCGGCGGACGCGCTGTACAGCCGGACGTCGAAGCTGCCGCGGGTGGAGATCGCGCGGCCCCGGTCGGCCATCGGCAAGAACACGGTGGCCAGCCTGCAGTCGGGGCTGCTGTTCGGCTACGCCGGGCTGGTCGACGCGCTGGTGACGCGCATCCGCGGCGAGATCGACTTCCAGCCGCGGGTGGTGGCGACGGGCGGGCTGGCGACGCTGGTGGCCGCCGAGGCCAGGACCATCGACGAATGTGACGACATGCTGACCCTGGACGGGTTGCGCCTGCTATACGAACGGAATCGCTGACGTGGCCAAGAGCGAGTTCGTTTCACAGCTGCAGCGGCTGCCCCAGACGCTGGGGACGCTGCTGATCGCGCCCGCGCGCGCCCTGCGCCAGATCGCCGTCGCCGAGCGGGGCGGATTCTTCGTGCTGGTGGCCTGGTGCATCGCCGCCGCGCTGACCTTGCGGTTCGTGGATCTGGCGGACGCCTTCATGGGGCTGGACGCGGGCGGCGGCATGCGCCTGATCTCGGTGGTGGTCAGCGAGCTGACGGCGGCCGTGCCGGTGGCGCTGGCGGCGGCGCTGCTGATCGTGATCGGTGCCGGTCAGAAGCGCGATCCGTCGGTGGACCTGGAGCTGGGCTGCGCGGCCGCGGTGCCGTTCATGGTGGTGCGGGCGGTGTTCCGGGCGGCCGAGCTGCTGCGCGGGCACGAGCCGTCCACGCGGTCGGTGCAGGTCTCTTACGTGGTCGCGGCCTTCGCCGGGGCGGTGTGGACCTTCCTGGCGCTGCGGATCGCGCGGGCCCGCCCGGTCAGCCGTGGACCCGATTCGCCGTCCGAGCTCGCCTCGCAGGGGCGCCTGGCCGGCTGGGGGGCGGCGGCTGTGCTGGCCCTGGGGCTGGTGGGCGGCGTGCGCTGGACCGCGAAGCATGCGGCGGCGCTGGGACCGGTGACGCGGGGCGCTCCGGCGCCCGACTTCACCCTGCCGCGGGTCGACGGCAAGCCGGGAGCGATCGCGCTGTCGTCGCTGCGGGGCAAGGTGGTGGTGCTCGACTTCTGGGCCACCTGGTGTCCGCCCTGCCAGGCCATGCTGCCCACCATGCACGAGCTGTCCAGCGAGATGGCTCCCCAGGGCGTGGCGTTCCTGGGGGTGGACTCGGACGGGCCGCAGACGGCGCGCGACGACGTCGAGCGTTACGTGATCGAGCATGGCCTGCCTTACCCCGTCGTGTACGACGAGGGCGTGGCGAACGATCTGTATCGGGTGCGGGCGCTGCCCACCATGGTGGTGCTGACGAAGGACGGGACCATCGCGCGCGTGCTGACCGGCATGACGACCAAGGGCACCCTGAAGCGGACCATCGAGGCAGCTCTGGCGTTGTAGCGCGCCCGGCAGCCACAATACCCCTCAACGATGCGGTTGCCGGGCAGCCTGCTGATCGAGCTGACGGTCGCGGCGGTGCTGCTGGCCGGCGCGGGGGCCGGCGGCGCCTGGGCGCTCCGCGAGGTGCGGGCCTTTCAGGCCCACCGCGCCGTGATGGCCCGGCATGACCGCGACGCGGCCCGTTCCTCGCGGGCGGCCTCGCTGCACCTGAGGCAAGAGCTGTCCGGCGACAGCAGCCCCGAGGTGGCGCTGGAATCGGCGGGGACGTTCCTGGGCATGTCGGACGAGCTGCTGCTCGACCGCATCCGCAGACAGCCGGTGGCGCGGCTGAAGCTGAACCACGGCGGGTCTTCCCTGTCGTTCCGGGTCGACTTCGCGGACGGCTCGCGCGCGGCCTGGAAGCCGGTGCAGACCAACGCCCAGACGGTGCCGCGCAAGGAGGTGGCCGCCTATCGGCTGAACCGGCTGCTGGGTCTGGACGCCGTCCCTCCGGCGGCGCCCCGGGCGATCGCGAAGGAGGACCTGTTCGGGAAGTTGCACCCGGACACCCTGCCGTTGCTGCCGCGCATCCGCGCCGAGACCATCATCGGGCCGAATGGGCAGGTGGCGGGCGAAGCGTCGTACTGGATCCCCGTGATCAAGGACTCGGATCTGGATTCGCCGGAGGGGCACCAGCAGATCACCGCCTGGCTGACGCAAGGTGAGACGATCCCGTTCGAGCGCCGCGGTTTCATGGCCCAGGTGGCCGTCCTGATCGTCTTCGACTTCTTGATCGCGAACCCGGACCGCTACTCGGGCGGCAACATGAAGACGTCGGAGGACGGCAGCCGGCTGTTCTTCATGGACAACACCATGTCGTTCTTTCTGGATCCGCAAGGCACCGAGAAGAACCGGGCGCTGTTGCTGAGGCAGCAGAAGTTCTCGCGACGGCTGCAGCAGGCGTTGCCCCTGGTGGACGCTCCCACCCTGGGCCGCATGCTGCACGAGCCCGACGGCACCGAGATCCTGACCGACGCCGAGATTCGCGCCGTGGTGCAGCGACGAGAGTTTGTCGAGCGCTACGTGGCCGACCTGGTGAAGCAATACGGCGCCCAGCGCGTGTTCGCGTTCCCGTGACACGGGGGGGGCGGCTGCCGGTGCGGCCCGTCGCGTCGCGGGAGGAACTGCCCCCGGGGCCTCCGTCGCGGGGAATAGAAGTCGCGTCCGGCGTTTACGAGAACGCTGGCGTGTATCCGCCAGGAAGTCCCTCCCGTTGATTGCCGAGGAGCCGCTCATGAAGGATCGAATTGCGACGTGCCTAGGCCTGTGCGATCGTGCGCCCATGGGGAGTGCGCGCAACGGGTGCAAAGGGTGGGGCCGCACGGGCCGCGCGCGCGCCCCGCTGGCCCTGATCGCGCTCGCGGCCAGCGGGTTGCTGGGCTGCAAGAGCTCGTCCGTGGTGGTGGTCAGCGTGTCCCGGACGGCCACCGTCCCCGCCGACGCCGCCGTCACCGTCGAGATCTTCTTGGCCGGGACGCCCGCGCCGACGCCCGTCGACTCGATCCCGGTCCCCATGCCCGACAGGTTCGTGGAGCGCGGCTACAAGCTGGATCGCGAGCTCAGCACCGTGCAGGTCCGGTTGCAGCTGGTGGTCGACGGCAAGCCGCCCAGCTTCGCGAGGACCTTCCCGTGGAGCGGCGAAAAGATCGTCTGGATCGCCGGCGAGCAGGCCGATCTGCAAGTCGGGGCGGCCGGCGGCGCGGCCGGGATGGGGGGCGCGGCCGGCGGAATGAGCGGAACAGCTGGCTCCGGCGCCACGGGGGTGACGGCCAGCGGCGGCGCCGGGGGCGGCCGGGCCGATGCCGGCGTGGACATGCCCCCGTCGGCAGGCGGCGCCGGCGGGTTGGGGGGAGGCGGCGGCACGGTGAACGGCAGCGGCGGCCTGTCAGGCACGGGTGGTTTCTCCACCATCGCCGGGGAAGGCGGACGCGCCGGCGGACCAGGCAGCGGCGGCGTGGCTGCCACGGGCGGCCGCGTGGCGACGGGCGGGGTGGCGGCGGCGGGCGGGGTGACGGCGACGGGCGGGATGTTGGGCACGGGCGGGGTCAGCACCGGCGGGATGATGGCCACCGGAGGCGTGATGGCGACGGGCGGGGTCGTTTCGACCGGGGGCATGGTGGCCAGCGGCGGCGTGGTGGCGAGCGGGGGGAACGTCGGTGCTGGAGGCATGGCCGGTCCGCCCTCGGGCAACTGCGCCACGAATCCGCTGGCGACCTGCGACTGCAACGACTACTGCGCGGCGCTGGTGGCGAAGCGCTGTCCTTTCTCCGGCAGCTTCTTCCCCACGGCAGCGGAGTGCGTCTCGATCTGCACCGGGCTCGGCTGGACGCCGGCGGTCCTGTCGCAGCCCGCGCCGGGGACCAACACGGCGGCCTGCCGCATTCAACGGGCGGTCGCCGGCGCCACCGCCTGCGCCGACGCCAGCCCCACGGGGGGCACGATGTGCACGGGCGGAATAAACGACCGCTGCGCCGTCTATTGCGACGCGATGGAGCGGAACTGCCCGGCCACCTTCGCCGACCACACCGCGTGCATGGCCTACTGTGATCAGCGCTCGCAAACACCCGGCTGGTGGGATCCCAGCGAGCAGCTCACCACCAACGGCGACACCGGTAACTGCCGGCTGTACTGGGCAGGCCGGGCCGGCTTACCCGACAACGGTTCCGCCTGCGCCAGCGCCGGCGGGACATCGGTCATGTGTCAGTGAGGGGCCGGCAAGGCCCAGGCGCAGCACCAGCAAACAAGGGGGGATGAATGCAGAAATTCCGTATGTCGTGCACTGTTCCAATCATGAGGCCGCTGATGGGGGCACTGGCCCTGCTGGCGGCCGGACCGCTGGCGGGGCGGGCCCTGGCAGGGACCGGAGGCGGAACGAAGATGTACGCCGCCGACCTGGCCGACGTGCAGATCTACGTCGATACCCTCAATCACACCTGGGCCGCTTCCGGCGCCCTGGGAACGGTGCGCACGGAGCCATTTTCGCCGGCCGCCGCCCAGAACAAGGAGATTGGCTGCTGGATCGACGCGGGTTACAGCGGGGCGATGTTCACCTGCCAGGCGGTCACCGCGGCGGGACAATTGCTCCGTTGCAGCTCCGTGCTGAACGCGCCGTCGACCGGCGAGGTCCCCGTGCCGTGGGGCGACGGCTTCGCACAGGGGATCGCCGCGCTGAACGGCGATTCGTTCCTGACGTTCATCACCGATCTCTCGCCTACCCAGCCAACGTCCGGCCAGGCCGAATGCATCGGCCTGCGCGTCGACAACAGCTCGAAGTACTACCCGAGGGTGCCATGATCCGTCGCGTCGCCGGTCACGCGTCGTCGCTGCTGCTGTCGCTGCCCCTGTTCTCGCTGTCTCTTCTGGCGAGCGGTGGTTGCTGCCACGAACATCGGCCCACCATGTTGCCGGCCGTTCAGGAGCAGGATCTGAAAGTGGCGGCGCTCGACCGCCAGCTGCAGATGGCCGAGACCACCGGCTGGAACAGCGAACAGGAGCGCCAGTTCTCGATGAGCATGGTCACGCTGCCGATGAAGGTACGGATCGACTACGCGCACCGGCTGGCCCGCGCCCTGACCTACGGGCAGATCAAGGTGCGGCCGGCGGCGCCGCCGCCCGACAACCTCCCTGCCTGCCCCTGTGGCGGCAACGTCTGCGGCGTTCCCACGCCCCCCACGCCGGTCCCGCAGCCGGGCCCGGCCCCCGCCACCACGTCGAGCGCGGCGCCCCCGGCCGCCGCCGTTCCTTCGCACAACGACCGGCTGAAGAAGTAGCCGTTCGACCAGGCGCGGCGTCACCCGGTGCGGGCGACGACCGCGCCGCGTCCGGTCAGGGGAGGCCGGGCGCGCGCGCCCGGGCGCCGGATAGGCGGGACGGGCCCGGCTATCCGGCGCGGCCCCGGCCTGGCCGCCCGGCCCGGGGGTGCTACACTGCCGGACCCTCGCGCACGCCCATGAACGTTCATTTCGTCTCGCTCGGCTGTCCCAAGAACCGCGTCGACACCGAGGTCATGCTTGGCCAGACGCTCGGCGCTGGCCATCAGATCGTGGCCGCCCCGGAAGAGGCCCAGGTCATCGTGGTCAACACCTGCGGCTTCATCGGCGAGGCGAAGCAGGAGTCGATCGACGCCATCCTGGAGATGGCGCGCCACAAGGAGGCGGGCACCTGCCAGCGCCTGGTGGTGACCGGCTGCCTGTCGCAGCGCTACCCGCAAGAGCTGGCCGCCGAGATGCCCGAGGTGGATCACTTTCTGGGCACCGACGAGGTGGGCACCATCACCGAGGCCATCGCCGGCAGCGCCGAGCGCGTGCGGGTGCTGGAGACGCCCCGCTATCTGTACGACGATCATTCACCTCGCCAGGCGTCGATGGCCCGGCATACCGCCTACGTGAAGATCGCCGAGGGCTGCGATCGCCCCTGCGCCTTCTGCATCATCCCCAAGCTGCGCGGGCCCCAGCGCAGCCGCACCCCGGACTCGGTGCGCCGCGAGGTCGAGGTGCTGGCGGCGGCCGGAACGCGCGAGATCTGCCTGGTGGCGCAGGACCTGACCACCTACGGAACGGACCTGGACGCCGCCGCCTTCGCCGGGACCCTGCCCACGCTGGCCTCGCTGCTGAATGGACTGGCCGACGTGGAGGGCGTCCGCTGGTTGCGCCTGCACTACGCCTATCCCAGCGCCTGCACGGACGAGCTGCTGGACGTGATGGCGGCGCGCGACCGGGTGGCGAAGTATCTGGACGTGCCCATCCAGCACGTCGACAGCGACGTGCTGAAGAAGATGCGCCGGGGCTACGGCGAGCGCGTGGTGCGCGACCTGGTCGAGCGGGCGCGGGCGCGGGTGCCGGGCCTGACCCTGCGGACGACCTTCATCGTGGGCCACCCCGGCGAGACGGACGACTCCTTCCGCCGCCTGTGCGACTTCGTGCGCGAGGCCGAGCTGGATCGGGTGGGCGTCTTCAACTACTCGCAGGAGGAGGGCACCACGGCGGCGCTGCTGCCGGGCCGCGTGCCGAAGAAAGAGGTGGACGCGCGCCGCCGCGAGCTGCTGCGGATCCAGCGCGACATCTCGAAGAAGAAGCTGCGCGCCATGAAGGGGCGCGAGCTGGAGGTGCTGGTCGAGGGCCCCAGCGACGAGTCCGAGTACCTGCTGATGGGCCGCCATGAGGGTCAGGCCCCCGAGATCGACGGCCAGGTCTACCTGAGCTTCGCCGACGCCGCCGGCGACGCGCCCGCCCCCGCCCCCGGGACGTTGCTGCGCGCCAAGGTCACGCACTCGGCCGAGTACGACCTGGCCGCGACGATCGTCGCGTAGCGCGCCGGCCCCGTGGTTTCACGCCGGGGGCCCGTCGAGCCGGCGCGGGTGCCAAGCCTCAGCTGGCGAGCTGGATCATGCGCTCCATGGCGCGGGCGGCGCCCACCCGCACGTCCTCGGGGACCGTGATGCGGCGCTCCGGGGGCTCGTCGCGCAGCGTCTCGTAGACGCTCTCCAGGTCGGTCGCCTTCATGTACTGGCACAGGCGGCAGGGCTTGTAGAACTGCTTCTCGGGGTGCTCCAGCTCCAGGCGCACCACCAGGCCGCACTCGGTCAGGATGGCCAGCTTCTGCTTCTCGGGGTGGGTGTCGACGTACTTCACCATCTGCGCCGTCGACATGACCTCGTCCGCCGCCCGCTGCAGCTCGGGCCGCACCTCGCCGTGCACGATCACCACCACCTCGGGATCCTGCGCGCGCAGCTTGGTGATGTCCTCGACCGTCATCTGATGGTGCACGTGGCAGGCGCCCTCCCAGGCGAAGACGTTGCCCACCAGTCCCTGGCGCTCGCCCTCGCGCAATAGCGGCTCGATCTGGGCCAGGTACGCCTGGGGGTCGAACTGGTTCGGGGGCGGCGGCGGCAGGTACATGCGCCGGGTCTTCAGCGCCACCTGATAGGCCAGGTTCTGATCGGGCACGAACAGGATGTCGGGCGTGTCCAGCCGCGAGGCGATCTTCGCCGCGTTCGAGCTGGTGCAGCAGCTGTCGGACAGCGCCTTCACGTCGGCGTACGTGTTCACGTACGTCATGGTCGAGAACTTGCGGCCCAGCGAGCGCAGGAACTCCTGCCGCTCGGCCAGCTCGTCGGCGTCGACCTCGGCCAGGGAGCACAGCGCCTGCAAGTTGGGCAGGTAGACCGGCCGCTGGGGCGCCAGCGTGTAGCACCCCTCGGCCATGAAGCGCACGCCGCAGAACACCACGAAGCGCGCGTCGATGTCGCGCGACTTCACCGCCAGCTCGAACGAGTCGCCGACGGTGTCGGCGATCGCCTGCACCTCGGGCACCTGGTAGTTGTGCGCCGGGATGAAGGCCTTCTTCTCGCGCTTGAGGCGGCGGATCTCGTCCCACAGCCAGGCGGTGCGCGCCGCCTCGCTCTCGGCGAGGTAGCCACCCCGGACCAGGCGGTCCAGGGACACGAACGATTGCGACATGATCGTGAAAACGTACCGCGCGTGCGGGTCGGCCGCCTGCCTTTTTCCGCGCGCCGGGATCGTTGGCCGGCCGATCTGTTA